>ERZ891134.3-NODE-3-length-245346-cov-8.687061_pt1 | contig 245346 bp, 239 predicted proteins | sample MGYA00520888_ERZ891134 | MGnify/ENA primary metagenome ERZ891134 (study PRJEB32303, sample SAMEA104408692) | aquatic metagenome | biome: Brackish water; feature: Coastal; material: water | place: Baltic Sea | collected 2014-10-23 | depth 10 m ... | reverse complement strand
GTACATCTCTCGAACACAGCAAGAAGGAGCATCACATGCCCAAGGCAGTCGGTATCGACCTCGGTACCACCAACTCAGTCGTCTCGGTCCTCGAAGGCGGCGAGCCCGTCGTCATCCCGAACTCCGAGGGCGGTCGCACCACCCCGTCGGTCGTGGCGTTCTCCAAGACCGGCGAAGTGCTCGTCGGTGAAGTCGCGAAGCGCCAGGCCATCACCAACCCCGATCGCACCTTCCGAAGTGTGAAGCGCCACATGGGCGAGGCCTGGAAGTCCGACGACATCGACGGCAAGCAGTACACCGCACAGGAAATCAGCGCCCGCACACTGATGAAGCTCAAGCGCGACGCCGAGAGCTATCTGGGCGACACGGTGACCCAGGCAGTCATCACCGTGCCCGCGTACTTCGACGACGCACAGCGCACCGCCACCAAAGAAGCCGGCACGATTGCCGGCCTCGAAGTGCTCCGCATCATCAACGAGCCGACCGCAGCCGCGCTCGCCTACGGCCTCGACAAGGGTGATGAAGACGAAACTATCCTCGTGTTCGACCTCGGTGGCGGCACGTTCGACGTGTCGGTCCTCGAGATCGGCGACGGCGTGTTCGAAGTCAAGTCGACGCACGGCGACACCGTCCTCGGTGGCGACGACTGGGACCAGCGCATCATCGACTGGCTCGTCCAGCAGTTCAAGGCCGCCCAAGGTGTTGACCTCAGCGCCGACCGCATGGCCGCGCAGCGTCTGCAGGAAGCAGCCGAGAAGGCCAAGATCGAGCTGAGCCAGACGCAGTCGACGCAGATTAACCTGCCGTTCATCACCGCCACGGCCGACGGCCCGCTCCACCTCGACGAGACGCTCAGCCGCTCGAAGTTCCAGGAGCTCACCGCTGACCTCATCGAGCGTTGTCGTGTCCCGTTCGAGCAAGCTCTCAAGGACGCAGGCGTCGCCAAGGGCGAACTCAACCACGTCATCCTCGTCGGTGGTTCCACCCGCATGCCGGCGGTGACCGAGCTGGTGCAGGATCTCACTGGCAAAGAGCCAAACAAGACCGTCAACCCAGACGAAGTGGTCGCCATCGGCGCTGCTGTCCAGGCCGGCGTGCTGCGCGGCGACGTGAAGGACGTGCTCCTGCTCGACGTCACCCCGCTGTCCCTCGGCATCGAGACCAAGGGCGGCATCATGACCAAGCTCATCGAGCGCAACACCACCATCCCCACGAAGCGCACCGAGACCTTCACCACGGCTGAGAACAACCAGCCGTCGGTCGAGATTCACGTGATCCAGGGTGAGCGCGACATGGCGAGCTACAACAAGACCCTCGGCAAGTTCCAGCTCGTCGATCTGCCGCCAGCAATGCAGGGGGTGCCGCAGATCGAAGTCACCTTCGACATCGATGCCAACGGCATCGTGCACGTCAGCGCCAAGGACCGGGCCACCGACAAGACCCAGTCGATGACCATCACCGGTCAGTCCACACTCGACAAGGACGTCATCGACCAGATGGTGAAGGACGCCGAGGCACACGCCGAAGAAGACAAGCAGCGGCTCGCCGAAGCCGAGGCCCGCAACAACGCCGACAGCCTCGTGTACCAAACCGAAAAGGTGCTGCGCGACCAGGGCGACACGGTGCCGGCCGAAGAGAAGGACGCGGTCGAAGCACCGCTCGCCGACCTCAAGAAGGCACTCGAGGGCAACGACCACGACGCCATCAAAACCGCGACCGAGGCGCTCATGGCCGCCAGCCAGGCGTTCAGCCAGAAGCTTTACGAGGCAGCGGCCAAGGACGGTGGCGCCGAGGGTTCGTCAGCATCGGGCCAGGGTGATGGTGCGGTCAACGACGACGACATCGTCGATGCCGAGATCGTTGACGATCCGGCCGACGGAGACGCCGAGGCAGGTGCTTGAGCATGTCCGATATGGGAGACGGTGATCTTTACGATCCCGACGACCTGAGCGACGCGGAGCTGACCGGGAGCGTGTCTCGGTCAGCATCCGAGTCCGCCGCAGCCGCTGATGCGGCTGCAGCATCGACCACGGACGGCGATGACACTCCTGAACGACAGAGCGAGCTCGACGATGTCGACACGCTGTCGGCGCTCGACTTCGACACACCCGACGCCGGTGGTGCCGAGGCAGACATCGACTGGTCTGAAGTCGACGTTCCGGCGTTGCTCGCCGAGCGCGATGAATTCAAGTCAATCGCGCAACGCGTGCAGGCTGAGTTCGAGAACTTTCGCAAGCAGGCCAACATCCGAGCGCAGGCCGACGCCGACCGGGCAACCGGTCGGTTGGCCGAAGCGTTCCTGCCCGTGCTCGACGCGGCTGAGGCCGCGTTCCTTCGTCATCCCGACGAAGTGGGCCCGTTGCTCAACCAGATGCTGACCGAGCTCAAGAAGCAAGGCCTCGAAAGTCTGGATCTCGACGGGCAACTGTTCGATCCCGAGGTCGCCGAGGCTGTGGCGCACGAGCCTGTCGACGGTGGCGAACCGTTGGTGGCTGAGGTGCTACGCAGCGGATACCAGTGGAAGGGCAAGACCCTCCGCGCCGCCATGGTGAAGACAAAGGACTGAGAACATCACACGTGAGGTCCGCCTCACGTGTGATGTGAAGAGCGCTCCGAGGAGGTGAGCACGAATGGCTGCACAACGAGACTGGTACGAAAAAGACTTCTACAAGGCGCTGGGCGTGGCTGAGAGCGCCACCGACAAGGAGATCACGAAGGCGTATCGCTCGCTTGCTCGCGATTTCCACCCGGACAAGAACCCCGGCAACGACGTTGCCGAAGAGAGGTTCAAGGAAGTGTCGGCCGCGTACGACGTGCTTGGTGACGAGGACAAGCGCGCCGAATACGACGAGGTCCGTCGGATGGGTCCCGCCATGATGGGCGGCCGACCCGGCGGATCGGACGGATTCTCCTTCAACGTCGGTGACATGGGCGACGTCCTCGGTGGCATGTTTGGCCGAGGTGGCAGCCAACGCGGTCGTGGAGGCGCAGGGGTCCAACCGCGCCGCGGTGCTGACATCGAAGCGTCGCTGACCATCGACTTCGCCGACGCCGTCACCGGCCTGGAGACCGCCCTCTACCTCACGACTGAAGCACAGTGCTCCACGTGCGGCGGCAGCGGCGCGAAAGCTGGCACTGCCCCGAAGGTCTGTGGCCACTGCGGCGGCAGAGGGGTCACCGACGACAACCAGGGCATGTTCTCGTTCTCGTCACCGTGTCAGGTCTGCCAGGGTCGCGGCAATGTGATCGAGTCCCCATGCGGCACCTGCCGCGGCGGAGGCATCGAGAAGCGACCACGCGAAGTCAAGACCCGTCTGCCGGCGGGCGTGAAGGACGGCCAGACCATCCGACTCAAGGGCCGCGGTGGACCGGGGCGTAACGGTGGTCCGAACGGCGACTTGCTCGTCGAGTTGACCGTGATGCCCCACGACCGGTTTGGTCGTAGCGGCCAAAACCTCACCGTGTCGGTACCCGTGTCGTTCGCGGATGCCGCACTTGGGGCCGACATCGACGTGCCGACACTTGGCGGCCCGTCAGTCACCATGCACATTAAGCCCGGCACCCAGTCCGGAAGCCGGCATCGGGTGAAGAGCAAAGGCATCGAAACCACGAGCCGGGCCAAGGGCACCGTGCAGGGCGATCTGATCGTCACGGTCAACGTGGTCGTACCCACCGAGTTGAACGACGAGCAACGTTCGGCAATCGAGCACCTCCGCTCGGCAAGTACGGTGGAGAACGAGCAGGCAACGCCCACGACAGGCGCAACCGCCTGAGGAGGCTCACATGAGTGACCAACCGGACAACGGCGGACCCGAGCGCAAGCGCCCGACCGCGGTCTACGTGATCTCGGTCGCCGCTGAGCTCTCTGGAATGCACCCTCAGACGTTGCGGATTTACGAGCGCCGCGGTCTGGTCATGCCGGCGCGTACCCAGGGCGGCAATCGTCGCTACAGCGATGCCGACATTGAGGTGCTCCGCCGAATCTCGGAGCTCACCAACGAGGGAATGAACCTTGAGGGCATTCGTCGAGTGATGCGCCTCGAAGCCGAAAATGCGCGTCTGCGCGCCGAACTCGAGCAGGCTCGCTCGATCGCTGTGCACGCCATCGAAGACGCCGAACGAAACCAGCGCGGAGCGCGTGCCGCACAGCACGGCTCCGGCAGCGAGCTGGTTCCGCTCAAGCAGGCCGTTGCGGTCTTCGGAAAGCGCGCCAGCATCTTCCGTCGCGACTAGCGGTCAACCGACGTTGGCTGTCACGAATGGGTTGGTGCCCGACGCGAGTCTCAGCCGTCGTCGACCCAGGTCTGCAAATCGCGCCAGTCGATCAGCGCTTGCTCAACCAATCCCACCACAGCGGCGACATCGCGCCGGGCGAGGTCAAGCACCGCGCGGGGAAGCCGATCCCGGTCCCGTTGACGAGTGTCGGGCATCCGGTCGAGTTCGGCGATCACGCGGTCGGTATCGTCGCCGAACTCACGACGAACACGCGTGATGATCTCGTCAGAGAACAGGTACCGGGGCCCAGCCATCAGCGTGCCATCAGTCGGCGCGGTGGGCGACAGCAAGCTCGGCCACGTCACGCATGATGCCGGCAATCTCGTAGTCCTTCGGCGTGTAGATCGCAGCGATTCCGATCTCGCGCAGGCGCGGCCGATCGTCTTCAGGGATGATGCCGCCGACGACGACGGGGGCATCGACACCCATTGCCTTGAGATGGTCGAGCACGTCGGGCACGAGATTGAGGTGTGAGCCAGACAGGATCGACAGGCCGATCACGTCGGGGTCCTCATCGCGAGCCGACGCGGCGATCTGTTCGGGTGTGAGCCGAATCCCGGAGTAGACGACTTCCATGCCCGAGTCGCGTGCCGCAACAGCGATTTGCTCGGCGCCGTTCGAGTGTCCATCGAGGCCGGGCTTGGCAACGAGGAACTTCGGCGGGCCGCCCGCCATCGACTTGACAAACTCGACCACGTCGCCGAGACCTGCCGCGGATCCGGTTGCACCTGCCACTCCGGTCGGTGCCCGGAACTCGCCGTACACCTCGCGCATGAGGTTGCCCCACTCACCGGTTGTGCCGCCCGCTCGGGCGAGCGCGATTGAGGCAGGCATCACGTTGTGGTCACCCTCGGCCGCAGCGCGCAGCTCGGCGAGTGCGGCATCAACGGCTGGCTGGTCACGAGCGGCGCGCCATGCCGCGACGTCGGCAACCAACTCGGCTTCGACCGCGTGGTCGACCTTGAGGATCGCGCCTTCGCCGCCCAGCGGTGAGTCGGTGGTTTCGCGGAATTCGTTGACGCCGACGACGGTCTGTTCGCCTGACTCGATGCGTCGAGTGCGCTGCGCCATTGACGACACAAGCCTCGACTTCAACGATTCGACGGCTTCGAACGCTCCACCCATTTCGAGGACGTCGTCGAGTTCAGCTTGAGCTGACGCCCGTAGCTCGTCGGTCTTTGCTTCGATCACCGTGGAGCCATCGAAGATGTCGCCGTACTCGAGGAGGTCTGTCTCAAAGGCCAACACCTGCTGCATGCGCAGCGACCACTGCTGATCCCATGGCGTCGGCAGACCCAACGCTTCGTTCCACGCAGGGAGCTGCACCGAGCGGGCGCGTGCCCTCTTCGACAGGGTGACAGCGAGCATCTCGAGCACGATGCGTTGCACATTGTTCTCGGGTTGGGCCTCGGTGAGACCGAGTGAGTTGACCTGCACGCCGTATCGAAATCGCAGCGCCTTCGCGTCGGTCACGCCGTAGCGCTCCCGGCCGATCTGCTCCCACATGTCGGTCATCGCACGGAGCTTGCAGACCTCTTCAACAAATCGAATTCCGGCATTGACGAAGAACGAGATCGAACCGAAGACTTGACTGAACTGTTCGTCGGACACCTGCCCTGAGGCCCGCACGGCATCGAGAACATCGATCGCCGTCGCCATGGAATAGGCGATCTCCTGCGTCGGCGTCGCACCGGCTTCCTGCAGGTGATAGGAGCACACGTTCATGGGGTTCCACTTGGGTGCGTGCTCGGCGCACCAGGCGACCATGTCGACGATCAGCCGACGCGACGGCGCAGGGGGGAAGATGTAGGTGCCGCGAGACAGGTACTCCTTGACGATGTCGTTCTGCGTCGTGCCACGCAGCTCGTTTGAGGCCACACCCTGCTCTTCGGCGTTGGCGACGTACAACGCGAGCAGCCAGGCTGCGGTGGCGTTGATCGTCATGGAGGTGTTCATCTGACCGGGCGGGATCTGGTCAAGCAGCGTGCGCATGTGTCCGAGGTGCGCGACGGGCACGCCGACCTTGCCAACCTCGCCACGCGACATTTGGTCGTCCGGGTCATAACCCGTCTGGGTGGGCAGGTCGAACGCGATCGACAGGCCGGTCTGGCCTTTGGACAAGTTGGTGCGGTAGAGCTCGTTGGATGCCGCAGCAGTGGAATGGCCGGAATAGGTCCGCATCATCCACGGGCGGTCGCGTGTTGCCCGCTCAGCCGTCGTCTTGCTCGCGTCAGTCATGACGCCAGTGTCGTCGGTTCGGCAGGAAATCCTCAAGTTTCTGTTCAAGTATTGGGCCGTTGCGCCGAAACAAATGGTGTCAGCAACTTGCCGACTGAACACGATCCGGAGGATCCAAGAACCTCCGCAAACATCGCAGCCAGAGCTCATCGTTTCCTCCCCCTTGACGAGAGCTCTTGGCTGACAGGTTTCCCTCCTTTGGCGGGAACCCCGTCGGCCGGATGGCGGATCCGGCCGACGACGAATACAGGAGCGGAGCAACCAACGGTCGCTCCGCTCCATTCGTTTTTCCGGCCGGACGAGTCAGCGAGGTTGGATGGCGTGCGCCAGCAGCCGCACGTAGTCGTTGCGACTCACCTCAATGGCGCCGAGCGATGCGAGGTGATCAGTCGCCCACTGCGTGTCGAGCAGGACGGCCCCGGTGGCGTTGAGGTGGTTGACAAGATGCACGAGCGCAACCTTCGACGCGTCGTTGGCATCGTGAAACATCGATTCGCCAGCGAAGAAGCCATTGACGCGGACGCCGTACAGGCCGCCGACGAGTTCACCGTCGAGATATGTCTCAACGGAATGGGCCCAACCCAGTTCGGCCAGACGGACGTAGGCGTCGACGAACTCGGGAGTGATCCACCGACCCTGTCGATGGGGATCGGCGCACCGCTCCATCACACCGCGGAAGTCGGTATTCATCCGAACGTCGAATCGACGGCAACTGGAGCGCAGCGACTTCGACACGATGAGGCCGTCGAGGGGGATGACGCCGCGCGGGTCAGGGGAGTACCACGCGATCTTGCTGCGCCGCCGGTTGGGGTCGACCGGCATCGGGAAGAGACCGGTGCGATACGCGGCAAGCAGCGTGCCTGGTTCGAGGTCCGCGCCGAGCGCCACGAGTTCCTCGCCCGGCTCGCTGGTGATGGGGTCGGGGAGCGCGTACCGCGTCGCTGGTGGTTCCAGCGGAGACGGGTTGACGCGTGACATGGACCCAGCGTGGCAACAAACGCCGCAAGCGAACGACAGCGAACCAATCTTCCTGTCAGATTCTGGTCAACCCGCCACCGAGGGTGACCGTTGCCTCACGCAGAACTGACTTCTGGGACTGACTGCTCAGTACGAGCGGAAGCCCTGCTTGGTCTTGCGGCCAAGGTGGCCGGCGGCAACCATGCGGCGCAGGAGCGGCACAGCGGCATAGTTGGGATCGCGGAACTCGGTGTAGAGCGCGTCAAGAATCGACACCGACGTGTCGAGGCCAACAAGGTCCAGCAGCGCAAACGGGCCCATCGGGAAGTTGCAGCCGCCCATCATGGCGGTGTCGATCGAATCCATCGACGCCGTGCCCGCCTCATACATGCGCACGGCATTGTTGAGGTACGGGAAGAGCAGTGCGTTGACGATGAATCCTGCGCGGTCTTCGACCAGTACGGGATCCTTGCCACACGCGCTGGCGAATGCCGTTGCTGCCTCGATCGTGTCGTTGGACGCAGTGAGGGGGCGGATGATCTCGACGAGCGACATGGCGGGTGCCGGGTTGAAGAAGTGGATGCCGCAGACCTTGTCAGGGCGCTGCGTCATCATTGCCAACTCGACGACCGGGAGCGTCGAGGTGTTGGTCGCAAGAATGCCCTCGGGCTTGACGATCTGCTCGAGCTCGCCGAACAGCGCACGCTTGACTTCGAGATCCTCGACAACGCTTTCGATAACGAGGTCGCAGTCGGCGAGTTGACCGAGATGATCGGTGACCGAAATGCGGCCGAGGATGGCCTGGCGCTCGTCTTCGGTGAGACGTCCTTTGGCGACGTGCCGAGCCAGACCAGAGTCGACCTTTTGGAGCACGGCATCAGCGCCAGCCTGGGTGCGCGACCGCACGATGACTTCGAGTTCTGTACGCGCTACTACTTCAGCCAGACCTGAACCCATGATTCCGGAGCCGAGGATGCCGACCTTCTTGATTTCCGTCATGGGACCATCTTAGTTACCGACGGGTAACACACAGAAATCTGGTGCTGACCTCGTATCGTCGGACCCTGGCGTCCAGCCGACGTCGGCCTCTCCACATGTTCGTCCTGCTCGTCTTCCATCTCGTCCTCGGTGTCGCCATCATCGCGGCAGGACGCAGTCTCGGCCGTCGCGGCTTCGCGCTGGCTGGTCTCGCGCCGCTCGCCACGGTCGTCTGGGCGATCACGCAAGCGGATCGAGTGCTCGATGGCGAGGCGAGCATCGAGACGTTCTCGTGGGTCGGCGGCCTCGATATCGCGATCGATCTGCGACTCGACGCCTTCGCGTTGTTGATGGTTGCGCTCGTGTCAGGCATCGGGCTGCTGATCTGCATCTACGCCCTGGGCTATTTTCAGCCGCACGGTCCTGATGACGTCGTCAAGGACAACGTCGGCCGGCTGGCCGGGATGATGACGCTCTTCGCCGGCGCGATGCTCGGTGTCGTTCTGTCCGACCATCTCATTGCATTGTTCATTTTCTGGGAGTTGACGTCGATCACGTCGTACCTCCTCATCGGCAACGACGACACCAACCCCCGCGCCCGCGCCGCGGCGCTGCAGGCAATCCTCATCACCGGCATGGGTGGACTGGTCCTGCTCGCCGGATTGATCATCATCGGGCAATCGGCCGGGACCTATTTGATGTCGGAGTTGATCATCGATCCGCCGACCGGGGCAATCGTCAATGCCGGCCTCATCTGTGTCTTGATCGGAGCCTTCACGAAGTCGGCTCAGGCGCCGTTCAGCAGTTGGCTTCCCGGTGCCATGGTCGCACCCACGCCGGTCAGCGCGTATCTGCACTCGGCGACCATGGTCAAGGCGGGTGTCTACCTTGTGGCCCGCCTTGCCCCGATGTTCGCCGTCTCAGGCAACTGGCGTGTGGTTGTCCTCACGGTCGGGTCGGCCACGATGCTCATCGGCGGACTCCGGGCGCTTCGTCAACACGATCTCAAGCTGCTTCTGGCCTACGGCACGGTCAGCCAGCTTGGCTTCATGATGCTGTTGTTCGGCACCGGCGACGATCACATCGCGCAGGCCGGTGTTGTGCTGCTGCTGGCGCATGCTGCATTCAAGGCCGCGTTGTTCATGGTGGTCGGAATCGTTGATCACCAAGTCGGCACCCGTGACATCCGCAAACTGCACGGCTTCGGGGCGTCCTGGAGGCCGGTACTCATCGCCGGCGTGGTCGGGGCCGCGTCGATGGCAGGGTTGCCCCCGCTCTTCGGGTTCATCTCGAAGGAAAAAGCTCTCGAGGGCTACGTCGACCACGGTGATTTTGTCGGATCGACGGTCGTCCTCGTCGTCATTGTCGTGGCATCAATTCTCACGTTCGCCTACTCGGCCCGATTCGTACTCGGTCTCTTCGGAGCATTTGCCGAGCCCGACGCCGATGACGTCTCGCATGCCGCGCACGCCCCGTCGTTCACGTTCGTCGCACCAGCCTTGCTGCTGACTGTCGTCAGCCTCGCTGCTGGCATTGCGCCGGTGCTGGTCGATCGGTTGGTCGAGGCGGCCACCGTCGCATTGCACCCCGAGGCCGAACCAAAACACCTGCACCTGTGGGCCGGGTTCACTACAGCGTTCGCACTGTCGCTCGTGGTCATCGGTACCGGGACGTTGCTCACGCTCTTGCGTCGCCAGGTGAGCGCTGCCCAGCGCTCCGCTTCGCGCGCGTTGCGACTTGTTCCCACCAGTGAACAGGCCTTCAACTTCCTGCTGCGTGCTGTCGGGGTCACAGCGCGTCGAGTCACCGGATTCCTGCAGAACGGTTCGTTGCCCATCTATGTGTCGGTGATCCTGATGGTTGCTACGGGCGTGCCGTTGATTGCCTTCGCGAGTGCTTGGAGCGGCTTCGGTGACGTGATTGAAGCACCGGCACAGGTGGTGCTTGTCGCCATGATCATGGCCGCTGCGTTGGGCGCCTCGATTGTGCGGCGACGTATTGCCGCCGCGCTGATGCTCGCTGCAGTTGGCTATGCGATGGCCGGCTTCTACGTCTCGCAAGGTGCACCGGACCTCGCACTCACCCAGTTCGCCATCGAGACGCTGAGTACCGTCCTGTTTGTTCTCGTGCTGCGGTACCTCCCTGCGACGTGGACGCATCGGGCACCAGCTATCGCGGCACCAATGCGGATCGCCGTCTCGGTCTTCGTTGGCGTCGCCATCTTCGTTTTCGCGTTGGTCGCCAGCGGAGGTCGCAGCGATGTCTCCGGTCCGCAGCAATCCGAAGCGATGGTCGAAAATTCGCTGACGAAGGGCAAGGGCCGCAACATCGTCAACGTGATCCTGGTCGACTTCCGCGGCTGGGACACGATGGGCGAGATCACGGTGCTGCTCGTTGCCGCGGTCGGCGCGGTCAGCCTTGCCCGCAGCGGTCGGCGGCCCGACGAGACCGGTGCGCCAACCTTTGAAGAGATCCTCGATCCGGTCGAGCCCGACGACTTCGTCGACAACGACGGTCCGGCTTCGTCGCTGGTCGGCGCTGAGCCTCCCGGGGGTGACTCGTGAACGTGCGCGGCGCGCCCGGTCGCGTCTTCGTCCTCGATCAGGCGATCAAGGTCATCTACCAGTCGATTCTGGTACTTGCGCTGTATTTCGCTTTCGCTGGGCACAACTTGCCTGGAGGAGGATTTGTCGGTGGCCTGATGGCGGGCGCAGCAGTCTCGCTGCGGTACGTGTCCGGCGGCGCGGAAGCAGTGCGGACTACGTTCCGGGCACCGTCGCACGTGATCCTCGGCTGTGGCCTGCTGTTGTCGTCGGGAACCGCGCTGGTACCGGTGCTTCTCGGCGGTGCTGTGCTCGAGCACGGTGAAATTGAGCTGGAGCTGCCGATCTTCGGCAAGGTCAAACTGGTGTCCGCGCTTCCGTTCGATACGGGAGTGCTCTTGGTCGTTGTCGGCCTCGTGCTGATGCTGTTCGCTGCCTTTGGTGATGATCGTCCGATCGAATCGGTCGAGCCAGCGGTGCGGGACAACGCCGCGGACAATGCGGAGGCGTCCCCGTGAGCGTCCTGCTTGCGTTCGCCGCGGCGTTCCTCTTCGCAACCGGCACCTGGCTGCTGCTGCAACGTCGCCTGTCACGAATCATCGTCGGCATCGGTCTGATCGGACACGGCTCAAATATCTTGCTGCTCACGTCCAGCAATGGCCGGGGTCTGCCGCCGATCATCGACTCGGCGGACCCGACAGATTTTGCCGACCCATTGCCGCAAGCTCTCGCGCTCACCTCGATTGTCATCACCTTCGGAGTGACCGTCTTCCTGTTCGCAGTTGGGTTCCGAAGCTGGAAGCTGACCCACGACGACGTTGTCGAAGACGATGTGGAAGACCGCTTCATCGCCCGGCGTCTTGCCGACCGCGACGTCGAAGAGAGCGAAGCGGCCGAACGCGAACATGCCGTCGAAGAGGATCGCGCATGACCGGCGCGTTCGCGTCCGTGCTCGGCGCAGATTTGCTCGCGGCCGACGTGACGGCGCCAGGCAGTGGCATCTTCGACGCATTGGTGCCGATGCCGGTCCTGCTTCCGTTGCTTGCCGCATCGCTCAGCGTGATCTTCGCCCGACTCCGAAACGTGCAACGCGTGCTGAGCATCGTTGTGCTGCTCGGTGTTGTCGTCAACAACGTCATCTTGCTCAGCCGGGTCGACGACGCGACGGGCGACGCAGCCGGAGGCATCGTTGTGTCCCAGGCAGGCGGTTGGGTTGCCCCGCTCGGAATCTCCCTCGTGGTCGACCGACTCTCGGCAATCATGCTGGTGGTCTCCTCACTGATGCTGCTCTCGGTGCTGATCTACGCGATCGGGCAGGACTCAGAGGAACGAAGATTCGCCGCGTTCCACCCGGTGTACCTCGTCTTGGCAGCAGGCGTCTCGGCCAGCTTCATCACCGGTGACCTCTTCAACCTGTTCGTCGCGTTCGAGATGATGCTCGTCGCGAGCTACGTGCTGCTCACCCTCGGCGGCCGAGCCGGGCAGGTGCGGTCAGGAATGTCGTACATCGTCATCAGCCTGATCGCATCGACGTTGTTCATCACCACGCTCGCGTTGTTCTACTCAGCGACCGGCACGGTCAACATGGCCGAGTTGGCCGAACGCATCCCCGAATTGTCCAGTGGTGTCCGAACCGGATTCTCACTGCTGCTCATCGCCGTCTTCGGCATCAAGGCCGGAATTTTCCCGCTCTTCTTCTGGCTACCGGACAGCTACCCCACAGCGCCCAACGCGGTCACCGCAATCTTTGCGGGCCTGCTCACCAAGGTGGGGGTCTACGCGATCATTCGTACCCAGTTGCTCCTGTTCCCGATGGACGCACAGCAAGGCAAACTCCTGCTGGTCGTTGCCGGGTGCACGATGGTCGTCGGCGTCCTCGGAGCACTCGCGAATGACGACCTTCAGCGCATCTTGTCGTTCCACATCATCAGCCACATCGGCTACATGATCATGGGTCTCGGCCTCTTCACTCTGGCGGGCGTGGCCGGCGCCGTCTTCTACGTCGTGCACCACATCGTCGTCAAGACCGCACTGTTCCTCGTCGCTGGCCTGATCGAGCGCAAGGCCGGCTCCGACCGGTTGTCCAGGCTCGGCGGAATGGTGCGTAGCGCGCCAATGATCGCTGTGCTGTACGCACTGCCCGCCTTGAGCATTGCCGGGCTGCCGCCGTTCTCTGGCTTCGTCGCAAAGTTTGCACTGGTCGGCGCCGCGATCGAAGCCGAGCAGTGGGCGATTGTCGTCGTGGCGCTGGCCGTCAGCTTGTTGACCATGTACGTCATGGGCCGAATCTGGTCGAGTGTGTTCTGGGGCGAATCCGACGATGCAGCAGTGTTGGCCAGACTCGCTCCCGGCGTCACCAGAGTCCCGATGTTGATGACCGCGGCGACTGTCGTCGTGGTCGGTCTGTCCCTTGCATTGCTCGTGTTCGCCGGTCCGCTCTACGACTTGGCAGAGCGAGCTGCAACGGACCTGCTCAACCCCCAGGGATACATCGACGCTGTGCTCCCCAACAGCGGTGCCGCGGAGGTTGGCGGATGATCAGACTGCTTCGTGTCCCCAGCCTGCTGGTCTGGCTCACTGTGCTGTGGGTGGCTTTATGGGGCGATGTGACTGCCGGCAACGTGCTCGGCGGACTGCTCGTCGCGATCGTCGTGGTCGCCGTCGCCCGCCCGACCGGAGTGACCGGTTTGGAACGGACGTACTTCCGCCCTGTCTCGGCGCTGCGCTACGGGCTGTACTTCCTCGTGCAGATGGTCAAGTCCAACCTGATCGTCGCCTGGGAGATCATCACGCCAGGGATGTCACTCAACCGAGCGATTATCGCCGTGCCGATGCATACGTCATCGGCCGGCGTGGTGGCGTTGGTCGCGAACTCGATCACCCTCACGCCTGGCACCGTGACCATCGAGGTCATCGAGCAGCCGACCGATGATGGACTGATCGATCGCACGCTGTTCATCCATGTGCTCCACTTCCTCGGCGTCGACGCAGTGCACCGCGATGTGCTTCGACTCGAACGATTGGCCATCAAGGCGTTCGGCTCGCCAGACGAGCTCCCTCGACTTGATGCCGAACTGGCAGCAATGCTGACTGGAAAGGACGTGTCGTCATGATCGTCGTCCCGTTGTTGTTGCTGACCGTCGCCCTCGCAGCGTTCATGTTCCGGGTCCTTCGGGGCCCATCGATTCCCGATCGGGTTGTTGCACTGGACGGCGTGCTGTCGGTCGTGGTGAGCGGCATCATCGTCGCTGCCGCTCGTGCGGACAGCGGCATCACGCTCTCCACCGTCCTGGTGGTGTCGCTTGTCGGCTTCGTTGGCACGGTGGCCCTCGGGCGCTTCGTCGAGCGGAGGGGCGGCTGATGGGCATCGTCGCCAGCATCTTCATGATCACCGGAGCGACGCTCACGATGATTGGTGGCATCGGCGTCATTCGGTTCCGCGATCTGATGTCACGCGTCCACGCCGCCGCCAAGGCGCCGACGCTCGGCCTCATGCTCGTCGCGGTTGGCGCGGCCATCGAGATCGGAACGTTTGATGCTGCCGTGGCGTTGGTGCTTGTTGTCGTGCTGCAACTCCTCACGTCGCCGGTGGCCACGCATGTGCTCGCCCGCGCCTCGTACGGACAAGTCGACATGGCCCTTGACGGCGAAGATGACCTTGCTGCCTTTCTCGCCGCCCGCACGGAGTCCGGCTCCTCCGATCCTGATCACGATCCTGATCACGATCCTGATGCCCCCGGCGCTCCGTAACGCCGGTACCCGGCAGTGAACTGGCACGCTTCGGCACGATGAACGCAAGGAGTTCCGAACCTGTGCGGTGCGGCTGGCCCACGGGGAACGACACCTATCTGGAGTACCACGATGCCGAGTGGGGCCGGCCGACAACGGACGAACACCGTCTGTTCGAGAAGATCTGCCTCGAAGGTTTCCAGTCGGGCCTGAGCTGGCTCACGATCCTGCTCAAGCGTCCCCGTTTCCGTGAAGTGTTCGCCGACTTCGATTACCGGGCAGTGGCGGAGTTCGGAACCGACGATGTCGATCGACTGCTCGATGACGCGGGCATCATCCGGCACCGAGGCAAGATCGAGGCGACGATCAACAACGCGCAGCGCGCCGTCGAACTGGCCGAGGTCGAAGGGTCGCTCGTCGACTGGGTGTGGGAGTGGGCGGTCACGACGCCCCATCGCGAGCTCGACGGCGCCATCCCGGCCAAGACCGAACGATCCGCTGCACTCGCCAAGGACCTGAAGCGGCGCGGCTGGAAGTTCTTCGGCCCGACAACTGCCTACGCGTTCATGCAATCAGAGGGGCTCAGCAACGATCACGAGACGTCGTGTTTCGTCCACGATGCTTGTGCAGCAGAACGAGCGGCGTTCCTGATCGGTCGCACGCTTCGGCCAGCCGACTGACGACGCCGGGTGGCGGAGGATCAGCGCTGTCGGGACTCCGGGTCGTGGCGCCGACCATTCGGTACGATGATCTGATGCGGCCAGCGACCACTCTTGCCCTCGGACTCCTCCTCCTGGTGATTCTCGTCTCGGGAATCATTTCGCTGGTCCGGCTCTGAGGAAACAGGAAACCTCGATGAACATCGCTCACGTCCTCGACGGCCATGCCGCAGACTCGGTGGCCTTGATCAGCCGGAATCGAACAACGACCTACGGCGAACTTCGTGACCAAATCGACCACCTCCGCGGGGGTCTCGCCTCGATCGGTGTCGGGCGCGGCGACCGAGTCGCGCTGCTGTGCGGCAACGGTCGCCACTTCGTCATCACCTACTTCGCCACGGTGGGCCTCGGTGCTGTCGCCGTCCCACTCAACCCGCTGAGCCCCGCACCGGAACTTGAGACCGAGATAGCGGCTGTTGGGGCCAAAGTGGTCGTCATCGAGAAGTTGAGCGCTGGCACGTGGGCGAACGTCGATCGGTCGCAAGTCCCGACTGTCGCCACGGTCATCAGCTCCGAACACGGATCCGGACCGGAAGGAACGCAGTCGATCGATGAGCTTCTCAAAGCCGACCCTGTTCCGATAGCCGAGGTCGCGTTCGACGACGACGCTGCACTTATTTTCACCAGTGGCACCGCAGGTCTGCCTCGCGCCGCCCGCCTCACCCACGGCAACAACCACGCGAACGTCGAACAGAGTAAAGCCATCGACATCCTGCAACCGAGCGACCTGATCTACGGCGTGCTCCCGCTCTTCCACATCTTCGGCCTCAATATCGTGATGACAGCCGGCCTTGCGGTCGGCGCCACCGTGATGCTCGTGCAGCGATTCGACCCGCACACCGCGGCCGAGTCGATTTCGGGCCGGAAGGTCACGGTCGTGCCGGGCGCTCCAGCGATGTGGACCGCGTTCACGCACTTCGACGAACTCCCTGCTGACACGTTTGCGTCAGTGCGCGTGGCGCTGTCTGGTGCTTCGAAGCTCCCGGTTGCCACATTCCACGCGATGCGCGACCGCTTTGGCGTCGAGGTGGCCGAGGGGTATGGCCTGACCGAAACATCCGCGACGGTCACCACGTCGCTCGGCGCACCGATTCGCCCCGGCTCGGTCGGCCGCGCGTTCGACGGCGTCGAGATCCGTCTGATCAACACCGACGGCCATGACGTTCTCGTCGGTGACATCGGCGAGATCTGGGTCCGTGGCAACAACGTCTTCCCGGGATACTACGGCGATGACCCGGCGACTGCCGTGGTGCTGTCGCCTGACGGATGGCTCCAAACCGGTGACATGGCGGTCGCCGATGACGACGGCTTCCTGTACCTCGTCGATCGTGCCAAGGATCTCGTCATCGTGTCCGGCTTCAACGTGTACCCAGCCGAGGTCGAAGGCGTGCTGACGATGCACCCTGACGTGCATGAGGCAGGAGTTGTCGGCGTGCCTCACCCGCATACCGGTGAAGCGGTCAAAGCGTTCGTCGTCGTGCGTCACGATGCCGACGTCGACGAAGAGACGCTCATCGAGTTCTGTCTCGATCACGTCGCTCGCTACAAGTGCCCGTCGAAGGTGATGTTCGTTGACGAGTTGCCAAGAAACACCACCGGCAAGCTCGTCCGGCGTCGCCTCGATGACGAACTCTCTGTTTCCTAGGCGCGCGACACGCGCCTCGGCTGATTGCAGGAAGAGACGACCTGCACCGGGTGACCAACCTCACACGCTGGTTCCGAGCTGGCTTTGTGAAAACGTGCACAAACGTTTAGCGTGTGCTCTGCATGGCTGTTCAGCGATCACGACGCCGAATCCCCGAGGCAACTGTTGCCCGGCTTCCGGTGTACCTGCGCATCCTCGGTGAGCAGTTCGATCTCGGCGTTGGCAACATGTCGTCGGAGGAACTTGCCGAACTCGCTGGCGTCAATGCCGCCAAGGTTCGCAAGGATCTGAGCTACCTCGGCAGCTACGGCACCCGTGGAGTCGGTTACGACGTCGAATTTCTCGTGTATCAGATTCGTCGCGAGCTTGGTCTCACTCATGATTGGCCCGTCGTCATCGTCGGGGCCGGCAACCTGGGCCAAGCCCTCGCCGGCTACAACGGTTTTGGCGACCGCGGTTTCCCAGTCGGTGGCATCGTCGACATCGACGATGCAAAGGTCGGATCGGTCGTCGGCGGCGTGCGAGTCCGTCATCTCGATGAGATCAAGCAGGTCGTCCAGGCCCGCAACATCTCGATCGGCGTGATCGCCACTCCGGGCGCCGCGGCCCAGGACGCCGCCGATTCACTCGTTGCGGCCGGCGTGACCAGCATCTTGAACTTCACTCCGACGGTCATCAACGTTCCGCACGGCATCAGCGTCGGCAAGGTCGACCTCGCCGTTGAGCTCCAAATCCTCGCCTATCACGAACAACGTCGGATCAATGCAGCGCAAGGTTCTGGCGTGCAATCCTTGTCAGGGCTTTCGATTCCCGGCGAGTCACGCCGGGGCGCAAGCGCCTAAGGTTGTCTGCACATGTCCATCCTCGTCATCGGCGTCAATCACCGGAGTAGCCCAGTCGCGCTACTCGAACGCTTGACGCTTGCACCCGACACTCTGGGCAAGGCCGTCGCCGGGCTCGCGCAGCGCGACAACATCCGCGAAGCAGTGGTCCTGTCGACATGCAACCGCACTGAGGTCTATGTCGTTGCAGAACTCTTTCATGGCGCCTACGGCGATGTCCGTGACTTCCTCTGTGAGATCAGCGACCTGTCGGTGGATGAACTGACGCCGCACCTCTACAGCCAGCACGACGCCGCCGCAGTGACGCACCTGTTCGAGGTTGCTGCTGGTCTCGACTCGGTGGTGCTTGGCGAGGGCGAGATTCTCGGCCAAGTCCGTACTGCCTGGGAAACCGCCCAGCTCGAAGGCGCAGCGCGATCCAGTCTCAACTTGCTGTTTCGCTCGTCGATCGAGGCAGGCAAGCGAGCTCGCAGCGAAACAAGCATCAGCCAGGGCACAGCTTCAATCAGTCACGCTGCCGTTGAGATGATCACCGACGTCATCGGCGACCTCTCGGGCAAGCGGGTCGCCGTCATCGGTGCCGGTTCCATGGGTGAAGGTGTCGCTGTCGCGCTGCATCGTGCCGGCGGCGCCACGATCACCGTCGTCAACCGGTCACCCGAGCGCGGTGCCGCCTTGGCAGCGCGAGTCGACGGCAAGACGGTCGGGTTCGAGCAGCTCGCCGACATCGTTGCTGTCGCTGATGTCGTAGTGGCCGGCACTGGCGCAGGAGATCCAGTCATCACCGCCGACCTGGTTGCTCGTGCCCGCACGGGCTCTGGTGCCGGCCCGCTTCACATTGTCGACATTGGCATGCCCCGTGACGTCGAGCCAGAAGTCGGCGCGCTTTCGGGTGTCACGGTGTTTGATCTCGATGATCTGAGTGCATGGGCAGATCGTGGTCTGGCGCATCGCGCCGGTGAAGCCGATCGTGTGCGTGCCATCGTCAACGAAGAGGTCGAAGACTTTGCCGTCGAGTCCACGGCACGCCAAGCCGCTCCACTCGTTGCCTCGATGCACGAGGCTGCCGAGCGCGTTCGGTCTGGTGAGCTCGATCGATTCGCCAATCGCCTCAACGGCCTCGACGAGAGCGGCCGTGGCGCCGTCGAAGCCCTGACGAAAGCGATCATCGCCAAGCTGTTGCACGAGCCGTCGGTGCGTCTCAAAGGCCAGGCCGGGACGCCGCAAGGCGATCGCAACGCCGCTGCGGTGCGCGACCTGTTCGACTTGAGCTGACATCGTTCGAGATACCGGCATGTCCACGCCACTGCGCATCGCGACGCGAGCATCGCGTCAAGCACTCGCTCAATCCTCCGCAGCAGCCGCCGCCTTGCGCGCCGCTACCGGCCGTGAGGTGGAGCTGGTCGAGGTCAACACCACCGGCGACATTCGCGCTGACGTCCCCCTGCACACGATGGGCGGCCAAGGCGTGTTCGTCAAAGAAGTCCAGCTCGCCGTGCTCGATGGCCGAGCCGACTTGGCCGCGCACTCAGCCAAGGACCTACCGTCCGCTCCCGCAGACGGTCTGACGATTGCGGCTTTCACCGAACGCCGCGACCCGCGCGACGCCCTGATTGGTTCCACCCTGGGCGACTTGGCCGAAGGAGCGACAGTCGCGTCGGGCTCGGTCCGGCGCCGAGCCCAGCTGCGTCGCGTCCGCCCCGACCTTGCGTTCGCCGAGCTGCGCGGCAACATCGACACCCGGCTCTCGAAGATCCCCGATGGCGGGGCAATCGTGATGGCCGTCGCCGCCTTGCAGATCCTGGAGATCACCGATCGCATCACCGAGACACTGGGGATCGACGAGTTCGTTCCAGCCGTGGGACAGGGGTGCGTGGCCATCGAGTGCCGTTCGGACGACGTGGGCACCATCGCAGCGCTCGCGACGATCGATCATGCCGTGACGCGTCATGACGTCGAAGTTGAGCGAGCGTTTCTTGCCGAACTCGGATCGGGCTGCTCGCTTCCCGTTGGTGGGCACGTCGTCAGTGGGGTCTTACGGACGTTCCTGGCCAACCTCGACTCCGGTGTGTCAGTCAGCGATCAGATCGAATTGAGCGGCACCATCGAAGCCGATGTCGATCTCGCCCGTGCTGCTGCGGCCAGCGCGCATGGCGCCGTCTCATGATGCACATTCGTCGGAGCTGACATGACGGCCGAACCGGACAGTGGCGAAGGCTCGGCGATGATCGGGGAACTTGCTGGTTGTCGGGTGCTGGTCACCCGCGAACGGCCGGGCGAACTCGGACGAATGCTGGCCGAGCGCGGCGCCGACGTGGTCCACGTTCCGCTCATCGTCGTGACCGACCCGCCCGATCACGGAGCGGCGCTCCAACGTGAGCTCGACCAGCTCGACCGGTACTCGTGGCTCGTGGCCACCTCCCCGGCAGGCGCCGAGCGCGTCGGCGCGGTCGCAGCACTCCACCCGCAGATCCGACTCGCCGCAGTTGGCACAGCGACCGAGCAACGCTTGGCCGCGCTCGCCGGCCGACCGGTCGACCTGGTCCCGCACCGCCAGCTTGCTGCGGCGTTGGCCGAGGAGTTGATCAAGCGTTGCTCCGAACCCGCGACGATTCTTGTCGCTCAAGCTGACATCGCCGGCGACGCGCTTGGGAGCCAGTTGTCCATGGCCGGCCACGATGTCACTTCGGTGACGGCCTACGCGACAGTGCTCGTCGAACCCGACGTCGCCGCGATCGACGGCGCCGACGTACTTGTACTGGCAAGTGGTTCTGCCGCTGCCGGGTGGGTCAACGCCTTCGGGGTGCAGCAACCGCCGATCGTCGTGGCCATCGGTCCGTCAACCGCTGAGAGAGCTCAGGAGAATGGGCTCAAGGTCGACGGCGTTGCCGCCGATCATTCTCTTGAAGGTCTTGTCGACGAAGTTGTTCATCAGGTCATTCGCCATCAGGCGGAGGGCCGGAGATAAGCAATGTTGGCAAGCAATGCAGTAATCTGTCCCAGACCGACCAATCAGTGAGGAGCCTTGTGGCTGCACGCAGCAGAAGCCGGACAATGGCTTCAGCAGTAGCAACTGTGCTTGGGGCAGGGCTCGTTTTGAGCACAAGCGCCTCGAATGTTCTTGCGCGGCCGGTCGTCGTCCTCGAACAGGTCGAGGCTGCTCCGCTTGGCACCGCCGCCTCTTCGGTCGGCGCCACGCTCGGCTCGAACCCATCAGTGTCGGGCGATGGTCAATTTGTGGTGTACCAAGGCACACCACAGCAGCCACCGCTGCCTGAAGAGCTGGAAGGAAACGTTGAGCCTGTTGAGGCGCCGGTCGACCCGCGAGGCAGCACGATCTATCTCTCGAGTCGCGTCGACAACTCCACGATCGAACTTTCACCGATTCCGAACGGTCTCCGGCCAGGCAACTCCGTCCGCCCCGTGATCTCCGGCGACGGCTGCAGTGTCGTGATGATTTCTGAGATGGCACTTGATGTCTTCCGCGATGACGACGCTGGCGCCCGGTGGGACGTCTACCGCTCGGTCCTCCCACATTGCGACGGAGCGATCGGCAACTGGGAACTCGTCTCTGCACGCGCCGATGGCAGCTCACTTGCCCGCGACGATGTCGATCCGAATCAGACTCCAGCCGTGTCGCGTTCCGGCGCCGAGATCGCGTACGTCCACCCCGACGAACGGCTCTTTGAAGCCCCCAACGTCACGACGATCACCGTGGTCGACCTGGCCGTCCCCCCGACCGACCCGCGTCGATCCGAAGTCGTCGCCGGTACTCCTCGCGATCGGCCAAACACCACCTTCGTACACACGGGCATCGATCAGCCCGCACTCTCTGACGACGGCCGACAGGTCGCATACCGGTCTGACGCAGCATCAGCAGAGGGCGTTCCGGTCTGGGGTACGGGCCCAGCTGATGGTGGCGTTGCGACCAAGCAGGTCTTCGTGTGGAATCGGCTCGAAGCCGATCCGTTCGCCGCAGTGCAGTTGGTCTCGGCCCTGCCGTCGGGTCAGCCCAGCACAGCCGGTGCCGCCGAGCCAGCGCTCTCTCGCGATGGCAGCGTCGTCGCCTTCTCTTCTCCTGACCAAGGGCTTGTCCCGGCAGTCTTCCCGCTCTGTGTTGACGATTGCCCATCGCAGATCTATCGCCTCGACCGTGACGTCGATGCCGACGATGATTTCGACGAGCCCGGTGCAACTGCGCTGCAAATCGTCAGTGTCGAACCGGGCTCTGCGGGCTCAAGTGCTCCGGTCGTCGGCAGTGGTGCTTCCACGCAGCCCACGCTCAGTGCCGATGGCCACGTCCTCGCGTTTGTCTCGAAGGCGCCCAACCTGCAGCTCCTCGAAGCGCCAGGAAGTGGCGAGGTCGGCGATGGTGACATCCTCGTCGCTGACGAAGGTCAGAGCGATTTGCGCCGCATCACTGTCGCTGTCGACGGCGTTCGCCCAACGACCGGTGCCCATTCGCACCCGCAACTCAGTGACTCGGGCCGCATCACCGTGTTCGACACTCTTGCTGCGTCTGACTTGCTCGTCGAAGGCGCTCCGGCCGGTCGTCAAGTCGTCGCGCTGTCTTCACCTCCACGACTCTCACTTCCCGACGCTGATGTCGGAACCACCGTGGTTGGCCTCGAAAGCACTGGCTGGTTCGTCGGCCTTGTCAACGAAGGCCCTTCGGCATTCGATCCCGCAATCGTGACCATTGACGATGCCCGCTTCACCATCGACGCCGAGAACAGCACGTGCGTCATCGGCACACTCGTCCCGGCGGGCTCTGACTGCAAAGTGCAGTTCACGTTCACGCCCACCTCAGAGGCCGCCGTCAACGCCACGCTCACCATTGCCGAGGAAGGCTTCGAAGCGGTGTCGGTCAGCTCGCGACTGGGCGGCAGCGGCGGCGAACCCGCTTTGCAGCTATACCCCGGCGGTGCAGACATCCCCGGCGAAATCCTTGTTGGCGAGTCGGCACCCGAGTTCCTGTTCGACGTCGGAAACATCGCACTCGTCCCGACGTCAATCGAACGAGTTGAAATCGAGGGCGCGCATGCCGGTGACTTTGCTGTCACCTCGTCCAATTGCGTGGATCGCCCGCTGAACCCCCGAGCGAACTGCGCCATCGGTGTCACGTTCACGCCAACAGACAGTGGCCGACGCACAGCGCTCCTCGAAGTGTTCACCCCAGAGGGCCAGTCGTCGTCTGTCATCATCGCTGGCGACGCGGTCTTTGAGCCGGTTCTCGCCACGTTCGGATCCGAAGTGCTTGCTGGCGAGCCGTTCCTTCTCGCTGGGTCGGACTACCCAGCTGGAACGCCGTTGGTGATTACCTATGCCGATGGCCAAGGACAGCCGATTGAGATCGACATGGTCACCAACGAGGACGGTGACTTCTTCGTGTCGGTGCCTGTCGACCCGAACGAATTCGGTGGCGATCGCCAGATCGTCGTGCAGTCGTCAGAGGGCGTCGGCGCTGTTGCTCAGGTCGACGTCGTTGCCGAGGCTGACCAGCACATCGGTCTCCCTGGCTTCGGCCTCGGCTGATCGGCGCCAGATCGCAGCGTCACCCGAAGTCTTGAGGAACTACCGCTCGTTGGCGGAAGCTGGCGCAGGCGAATGGCGAGGTGCTATCAGGCGGGGCGGGTTCGGCCGCCGATGTTGATACGCGTGGAACACGTATCGGCAGTCGAGGTGGCGCCCTTGGCGTCGCACTTCACCGAGAAGGTCAGGTTGTCGCCGGGCTGAAGGCGAATGGGGGTGATGCGCGGCTCGAAGTACTGGCCTCGGATGTTCGACAACGACCACTGGTACACCTGCGCGCCGTTGATGAACAGTTGGGCGATGCCGGTGTCGTTGAGTGAATTCTCGACCCGAATGTCGGTCAGGTCGAACGTGATGTCCTCGGCAATGGGCTGGGAGGCGTCGGCCGTGCCCAGTATCGGTGCATCGACGGTCAGACGAATGAACGACGGCTCACCGTCGCTGTCATCGGCGGTTGATGTCTCAATTGCTGCGTCATTGTCGACTGCGGTGGTAGCGGGGGCGGGGGTGGCGCCGTCGACGGGTTCGGGAGTGAGCTCAGCAATTCGTTCGTCGACGAGTTCGGTCGCAGCGTTGCGAATCTCGGGTCGGATGACGCCGAACCAGGCGGCAGCCAGGCCGCCAAGAAGTGCTGCAATTGTGAGCGTGCGGACGATCGCTGCCCCGGGGATGGTGGGGGGCTGAACGAGCGACATTGATGCGATGGCGGGATCGTGGCCTTGCTGCTCTGCTTCGACCTCGAAATCGAGCGTACGAGTTGCGCGCCGAAAGAACCCGCGTCGAGCTTTGGCCTTGAATCGCACCAGGCTGGCTCCGCCGGGGGCGACGCCGACCGCCGGTGGATCGAATGATCCGTCGATTCGCTCGCTGGTGTCGACGAGCTTGAGGCGACAACTGGCGAGCTCGTTGCCGTGGTTCTCGACCATGAACTCGTACGTTGCGCGATGCCGGGCGCGCTGCACCGGCTGCAAGCTGACGATGCGCCGATCGTCGAATGGTTGAATCGCGAGCACGATCTCGGCGACCACAGTGTCATCGGGTGCGCTGAGCGGGATGACACGCACGGCAATCACGGTCGGGCCCGCTGATGTCGTGGTGATTTCGGGTGGTGTGACCACCACGTCGACCACGTCCTGCGATCCGCCGAACAGGGTGATGCTGCTGCGTTCGATTGCGGTCCAGCTTGCAGACAGACCGGCGGGCACGACCGTGTACGTCTCGGCTGACTGACTCAGGTTCTGGATCGACAACGGCAGCGTCAACTGCGCGCCCGGTTGAGCGACCATCTCACCGCTGGAGAACCACGTCTGCACTGACACGCCCGTCAAGGTACTGGCTGACTTGCCGCCGTGTCGGGCATCCCGCCCGGCAAGATCGTCGGTCAGCGACGCTGGTCTGTCATTTTTCTGGGGCGGGGGGTGACGTGGGGGAAACATGGATGGACGCGGTCTCGTAGGCTGGAGACGTGACGACGATCCGACCGCGCCGCCTTCGACGAACTGCTGCGATGCGCGAACTGATGTCGGAAACTCACGTCCGCGTCGACGATCTGATCGCTCCGTTGTTCGTGCGCGAGGGAATTGACCAACCGGTACCGATCGACTCGCTGCCCGGCGTCGTGCAACACACTCGCGAATCCCTTCGTGCCGAGGTGTCCGGTCTCGCCCAGCTGGGTGTGAAGTCGGTGATCCTCTTCGGGGTGCCGTCCGAGAAGGATGCCGTTGGGAGTGGTGCCTCTGACCCGAATGGCATTGTGCAGCTGGCCCTCGGAGACCTTCGTGCCGAAGTGGGCGACGACGTCGTGGTGATGACGGATCTGTGCGTCGACGAGTACACCGACCACGGACATTGCGGCATTGTCGACGAACACGGCAGCGTCGACAATGACGCCACTCTTGACCTCTACGTGCAGGCCGCGCTGGCGCAAGCCCGGGCAGGCTCGCAGGTGGTGGCTCCGAGCGGGATGATGGACGGCCAAGTTGCGGCGATTCGCTCGGCGCTCGACGCGGAGCAGTTCAGCGAAGTGGCGATACTTGCCTACGCCGCCAAGTACGCAAGCGGCCTGTACGGGCCGTTTCGCGATGCGGTCGATGTCGAGATTGCCGATGGTGGCGATCGGCGCGGTTACCAGCAGGACTATCGCAACGTCCGCGAGGCCCAACGCGAGATTGATCTCGACATCGCTGAAGGTGCCGACATGGTCATGGTCAAGCCGGCATTGGCGTATCTCGATGTGATTTCCGAGGCTGCTGCGCGCGTCGACCTTCCTGTCGCCGCGTATCACGTGTCGGGCGAATACGCGATGATCCATGCCGCCGCTCAGAACGGTTGGATCGACGGAGATGCCGTCGCTCTCGAACACCTCACTGCGATCAAGCGCGCCGGTGCAAACATCATTCTCACGTACTTCACCCGCTGGTTTGCTGAGCAGCACCAGTAGTCGCTCAGTCGGTGCACCGCGCCGAGTGATCGCCCGATAGGAGCAACATGGTCGACACCCTCATCCCACCCTGCGATGCCATGCGATGCGCGGCGGCTGGCTGCATCCCGACGGTCTGCGTCGGGGCCGGTGTGGCGTCGAATGTCGAGATGTTCGACCGATCGAAGCGAGCGATCCCTGGTGGCGTGAACTCGTCGATCCGTGCATTCAAGGCGGTCGGCGGAGAGCCGTACGTCGTGGCACGTGCCAACGGTGCGACGATCACCGACGTCGAAGGAACCACCTATTTCGATCTGGTCCAGAGCTACGGCGCCGTGATCCTCGGGCATGCGCATCCCGCCATCACGCAGGCAGTCACAGCGGCTGTCGGCGATGGGACGTCATATGGCGCGCCGACGCCACGCGAGATGAAGCTCGCGGAAGCGATCAGCGAGCGCGTACCGAGCTGCGAACGGGTGCGCTTGATGAACTCTGGTACCGAGGCCACGAGCACCGCGGTGCGCCTGGCACGCGGTGTCACCGGCCGCGACCGTATTGTCACGTTTGCCGGCAACTTTCACGGGGCCACCGACGCGCTCCTCGTTGCCGGAGGCAGCGGTGTGGCGACGCTCGGGCTCCCTGGCACCGCAGGCGTTCCGAACGGTGCCGTTGCTGAGACGATGGTGGTGCCGTACAACGTTGTCCCCGAGCTCGACGACCAGGTCGCGGCGGTCATCGTCGAGCCGGTCGCGGCCAACATGGGTGTTGTTGCGCCGGTCCCTGGCTTCCTGAGTGGCCTGCGCGCTGAGTGTGATCGTGTCGGCGCGCTGTTGATTTTCGACGAGGTGATCACCGGTTTCCGGCTTGGCTCAGGCGGTGCGCAGGCAAAGTACGACGTGCGCCCCGACATCACATGCTTCGGCAAGGTGATCGGCGGTGGACTGCCCATCGGGTCGATTGGTGGTCGCGCCGACATCATGGAGCATCTGTCGCCGCTCGGTCCGGTGTTTCACGCCGGGACCTTGTCGGGGAATCCACTCGCCACCGCTGCGGGGCTGGCTGCGCTCGGGCAACTCACCGATGACGTCTACATGGAGTTGATGGCGCGCGCCCGTCACCTCGCGGCCGGCATGCGTGATGCCTGTGCATCGGAAGGTTTCGTTGCGTCGTTCCCAGTGGTCGGCACGCTGATGGGCATGGTCTGCGGATCGGCGGCGGGGTCGGTCCAGAACTTCGACGACGCGAAGCGCACCGACGAAGCTGCATATGCAGCGTTCTTCCAAGCAATGCTCGCTGAAGGTGTCGCGATGGCGCCTGGAGCGTACGAAGCGATCTTTGTCGGAGTGGGTCACACCGACGATGTGCTCGATGCGATCGTTGCGAAGACAGCGGTGGCCGCGCGGACCGCGGTGGCTGCGCTCACTGGTTAAGGGGTGACGCCACCGCTGGCGCGCCCGCCGCTACGTTGGCGGCGGTGAGGCAGCTGTTCACTTGGCGATTCCTGGCAGCAGTAGCAGCGCTGGCAGGGCTCGCGTTGATCGTCAACGCAGTCATCGTTGACGATGATCAACTTGCCGCAGTGCTCGAACCCGAGATCCTTGACCATCGCGTCGACCTGATCGCTGGAGTCTTCATCACCGAGACCTCTGACGATTTCGAGATCGGTCAGGATGGCCTCACTCGTGGGTTCGTTGACTTCACCCTCCAGAATCGCAAGATCCTGCGCGTTGCGCCGGGTACGCCAGGCGAGGTCAATTGCCGACTGTCATCGATCAGCAGCTGCGTGGTGTTCGTCGACCTGCTCGGTGACGCCGTCGTTTGGTTTTCTGTGGAGCCCAAGGCTGAGCGGAATACCGTCGAACTCGGGCCGATCGTCGATCTCGAGGGCGGTTATGCACTGTTCGCGAGTGGCTGGCAGATCAAGTACCCGCCGGTCATCGATCGTCGATGTGAAGGCGAAGACATCATCAGCTTCAGCGACTTCCTGCGGCGCTTCGGTCCGGGTAGCACGACGGTGATCGACGTCGCAACGCAACAGGTGCTCCGTGTCCGCTGCGCCGGTGAGGACCGCGTCGTGGTCACCACGACGACCCAGCCGGTGATTGACGTGCCGGTCATCGATGGCGAACCGATTCCGGGCGACGAGATTGACGAGAATGACGGCGTCGTCGAAGTGTCGACCACGCTGGAAGAATCGACCGGCAACGTGACCGGCAACCCTGCCGACGACTGACAGTCAGGCGAGCAGTGTGTGTGCTGCGGCGAGCCCCGAGTTGTGGGCGCCTTCGACCTTGGGTCCGGCGAACGCGTCACCGGCCATGATCACTTTGCCATCCGCTGTGGTCCAGCACGGATCCGGCCAGATCGATCGCGGGGTAGCGAGGCGCCATTTCTTCAAGGAATGCTCGACGATCGTCGCGTCACCGAGCCATGGCTGCGCCGCGACGGCGAGCTGCTTCATGAGCGCGTCGTTGTCGTCGTCCCAGTGCGCCTCGCTCCACGTCGGGTTGGCATGGAACGTGACGGCGGGTTCGAGGCTGACGCCCTTCGAGGCGTTGTCGCCGATGAAACTGAAGACGTCGTCAGCGTTCTGAATTCCACCCGACGGAGGGAGGTCAGGAGCCTGGTCGAGGCGGACGAGTAAGCCGATGGTGCGGTCGTAGTCAGTTCGGAACAGGGTCTCGTCGAGCTCGATGCCGCCGTCGATCATCAAGGCGAACGCCTGGGGGAGCGGTGCAGTGACGATCACGGCGTCGGCCTCGAACGATGTGCCGTCGTCAATCGCGACAGACACGTCGCCGCTGTCGGCGTCGCGTCGTACAGCGAACGCCATGGTGGAGCAGCGGACATCAAGGCCAACGGCCAGATCCTTGGCGAGTGAGTTCATTCCGCCGGTGGCGACGTAGCGCGGATGGCTGTCACCGTCGCCGTCACCATCGCCATCGCCATCGTCATCACCGTTGTCGAAGCCGTGGTTCCACGCGTGCACGAGCCCGCGGGCGAGCCAATCGTCGACCGTCTTGGCGAATGCAGGGGACCGCACGGTGAAGAACTGGGCGCCATGGTCGAGTGTTGCGCCGCCGACTCGGCGTGTGGCAAGACGGCCGCCGGGCGAGCGGCCCTTATCGAGGACCAGCACGTCAGCGCCCGCGGCGTCGAGTTCGCGCGCTGCGATCAGTCCCGCAAGGCCGGCTCCGATGATGATGATGCGCACGAACGTCAGCCTGCCGCAGCAGTGGCCTCGGGGGCCACTTCGGCGGTGCGTTCGCGATGCGCGTCCTCGGCTCGGCCGAGGAAGTCGAAGAGGACGCGGTTGAAGGAACGAGCGTGCTCGATCATCAGTCCGTGAGCAGCGCCGCTGATCACGGCAAGTTCTGCCGTGGGGATTCGATCGGCGAGTTCTTCGCTGTCGCCTCGCGGCGTCAGGATGTCCTGATTGCCCACGACGACCAGTGTCGGCACGGTCACGTTTTCGAGTTCGCCCGCATACGACGTGTCGACATTCATGACGGCGTCGACCTGTGCGGCGAATGCGTGCGACGGTCGCCCGAGCGCAAGCGGTCCAAGCCAGCCCATTGCTGGCAAGAGTCGGCGGAACGAGCGTGGGCCGATGACCCAGCGAGCGGCATCGTGGCCCATCGAGCCGATTCCACGCTCCAGCGCCGCATCGCGCCAGCTTGCCAGCAGCTCTTCGCGCCACGGATGGTTCTGGCCAGCAGTGCAGGCGAGCGTGAGTGAGCGGAGCCGTTCGGGATACTTCACGGCGAGGATTTGGCTGATCGCGCCGCCCATTGATGCTCCGACGACGTGTGCGGTCTCGACGCCAGCGTGATCGAGGACAGTGACGGCATCGTGGGCCATCTGTTCGAGCGAGTACTCGCCGTGCGGTTTGTCGCTGCGGCCTGCGCCCCGATTGTCGAGGGCGACGGCTTGGTAGGACGGGGCCGACGCGATTCGCTGGAGGTTCCATCCGTTCTTGTCGGCACCCAGACCTTGGATGAACAAGATCGGGGGCGCGCCAGGACGCCCGGTGACTCGGTAGTGAATCCGGGTCCCGTCAGATGCACGGACGTAGGTCATCAGTTTCCCCCGAGCCCGCTGAGCGGCAGCCAGTCGAGTGGGGTCCCGGTGGTCATGTCGCCCATTTCGGTGAGCAGCAATGTGAGGTCGTCGGCGACGTGATCGGCGAGTTCGACTTCGGCGAGCGGGCCGCGTCGGCGTTGTCGCTGGCGCGTGGCGTCTCCGATCTCGATACGGGCTCGGCGTCCAAACGGGGAGCTCGTGGTGGCGGCAGGGAACACGTCGACGTTGGATCGGATCGCCGCACCGATCAGGGCGTGGTCGATGGTGCCGACATCGCGGGGGCGAGTGGTGGCGCTCGCAGAACACACGACCAGTTCGCCTGCCCGGAGTGCGCCAGCGACCTCGTCGGGATGATCGAGCAGGCCGCCGAGTCGCTGAGCCAGTGCACCAACGGGGCCGCCGTCAGGTCGGCCGACGAACCGAACCGGCCGGTCGACGGCGCGGCTGATCGCAAACGCGCTGTAGACCGCGGCGAGCGCGAAGCGACGGGCATTGACAACGATGAGTGCGCCCTTACGGTTGGGGAGGCGCTGATCGCCGCCCGTCGACACGGACCAGCGGATCTCGGACAGCATCGTGACCGTGCGGAACAACCCCGCATCGCGACCCCAGTTGTCGACATGACCTGCTGGCTCGTCGGTCACGCGGTGAAACACTGTTGCGCCCTCTGAGGCGACCGCCGCGGCCCGCTTCGTCGGAAAGTCGACGACGCGACCGAGTGGAGAGTTTGAGGAGGGGTTAGGTGCAGGCATCAGGCGCTCACTTCGTCCGGTGTGATCTGTTCGGCGGCGTGTACCCGAGCCTGCTTGCGAATGACTCTGGGCCATCGGTAGAGGTGGTCGATGACCTCGGTCGTACTCGTGTCGGGTGTCATCCCGAGCAGTGCCTGCATCCGTCCGTTGTCGGCAAGGCGGCCACGGGTCAGTGCTTCGCTGACATGGTCAGGGATGGGTGCGCCGGTGATGTGTGAGAGTTGGCGAGCAAACCACCACTGGGGTCCGAACAGTGGTAGCGGAATGCGTTGGCCGCGACGGATGGCGTGAAGGCAGGTGATCGCTCCGGGGGCGACCACGTTGACTGGGCTCGACAATTGGTTGCGGGCAGCAGCAACGATGGCGCGGGCTGCGTCACGGTGCTCGATGACGGCAAATGGTGGGTCGCTGGTTGCATGGAAGGGCACCACTGGCTGGCGAAGCAAACGGCCAAGTGGGGAGGGCACGTGCGGTCCGAGTACTGAGGCGAGACGCACAGCACCAACGGTGACCCCGACGCGTTCGGCGACGTTGGCCGCCGTGCGTTCGATGTCGGCAACGGTGCGGCCCCATTCGCTCGTGGGGCGCAATGGTGCGTCCTCGTCGGGTCGGGTGAGCGATCCTGGTCCGCGGCCGTAGATCTCGATGCCGCTGCGAACGATGATGCTGTCGAGCGCCCGGCACTCGGCGGCGGCTCCGAGCACAGAGACGGCGGCTTGGTCGGTCAGTGCTGCGGCCACCCGCGGTGCGGCACGAGCGTCAGGCTCCCAGACGCCGACATGGACCAGCACGTGGGGGTTGAACTTGGTGACGGTGTCGACAATGGTGTCGTGGTCGTCTGGAGAAATCCGGTGGAACGTCGTACGCTGCAGACGACGACGCGGAGGATCTGCGTCGATACCGGACAACGAACCCACCCACGGCTCATCTTCGAGGAGATTGGCCACCAAGGTGCCGAGTTCGCCACCCACACCACTTACGAAGACTCGCCGCCCTGCCATGACTCTTGAAGATACTCCGACCCGCCGCCAGTTGATTGGTTCCGCGCTAGGCGCGGCGGTCACGTTGGCGGGCGCGAGTCAACTGTTTGGCAGTGCCGATCGGGTTGCTGCGCTCAGTAGCGCGGTCATGCGGCCAGGGGCTGCGACCAAACCTGCCGTGCGCTTGGCCATCACCGACAAGTTGACGTTTCCGGTCGACGCCAACCCGATTTATGGAACGCTGGTGTGCCTGAACAACTTCGGTGGGCGCAGTACAGCGAATGGTTCGTGTAGCCACAACGGCGTCGACATCGGCAACGACAAGGTCAGCGGTCGGGGTCGGCCACTTTTGGCCTGTGTCGACGGTGTGGTGCACAAAGATGAGGCGTTCAGCACGGGTGGCCTCACGCGCATCTTGCGCGATGGAATCGGTACTTACTACCGCTATCACCATCTCGACGCTTACGAGTCGTCGCTGAAAGAGGGTGATCCGGTGACAGCAGGCCAGGTCATCGGCACGATGGGGAGCACTGGGAACACGGTTTGGAGCCATCTCCACTTCGAGATCTGGCAAGACAGCCTGACACCGAGCCGGGCGACGATCATTGACCCGGTGCCTCGCCTGTGGTTCCCGCACGGTGTCACGCTCCGCGCGCCGACGGCGTGCGCGACCTGATTGGCACCGCTCCCGAACGGGCTGCAACATCAAAAGTTACGGTTGGATGACGAAACAGTTGCGCGTTTCGTCATATAATGCGCTCAAGCCGTCGCCCAGACGTGCCGAAGGAGTGATATCGCCGTTGTGCCGTCTGGATTCGCCAGTCGACGTGATGCGACTTGACGAATCCCTGATGAACGATCCCACCGACCTCCCTCTCGGCGAAGAGCAGCACCGACTCTCTCGACGCCGGATCATCACGGCCTCGCTGGGCGCGGTCGCGGGCCTCGTGGCTGCCAGGCAGGTGGCGAACGCATCGCTCCCCGGCGTTTTCAACGGAAGTGCTGGCCCGCTGCAGAACAGCCAATTCCAACCCGCTGTTCGGATTCCGCAGACCACGACAACCACGACAACGACGCTTCCACCGGTTGCCGACGGCCAGATCATGTTCCCTATCGATGCACTCCCGGGAGACTGTTGGATCAGCGACAACTTCGGCGACTGCCGGGGCAGCAACTGCTCGCGTCGCCACGAGGGTCTCGACATCTCCGGAAACCGCGGTGCCGACCTGTTTGCCGTTGTCACCGGTCGCTTGACGAAGAAGTACGTGGATCGCGGACTCACCTACGGGGCCGGTCATGGTTGGACGTTGTACGACGAAACGACCGATGTCACCTACAAGTATTTCCACATGGGCTCTCATGCCGAAGGCCTCGTAGTCGGCGACATTGTGCAGCAGGGCAGCGTGATCGGCACGGTCGGCAATACCGGCACATCAGGCGTGAACAGCGACAGCAACTATCACCTGCACTTCGAGTACCGGCCAGGCAACGTGGCTCAAGATCCTCGACCGCTGCTGGTTCGCCACCCGAACTGCACGTTCTAGGACTGATCCACAACAGTGTCTCAGCCCAAGCTGCCGGCGCAGCCGGAGATGGACGTGGCAAATCGATGACCAAGGTCCCTGCCGGTTGCACCCGCCGCGCAGTCAGAGTTTCGTAGGCTATGGAAATGAGCTTCTGGCCGAATTCTGAACACTGGAGCGTGAAGATTCCGCTCGAGACCGCACACTCGCGTCTCGACGTGCTCGCCGAGACCGGCGTCGTCATCTTGAAAGATGCCGACTTTGACGTTCCCGAGTCCGAGTATCTCTCGCTCGAGTACATGGATTGGAAGTCGGGTGGCGATACGAACTTCGCGCCGATCGCCACGGCCGACGGGGAACTCGACTGCCGGGGATTTTGGGACAAGGGCAAGACCGACAAGGACGCGGTGTGGACGTCGAATGCCGATGTGGCGCCGAGCATCAAGAACTATGTCGACGGCGTGGGCGCCAACTTCGGGCGGGTGCGCGCGATCAAGCTCGAGCCTCAGGATCGTGAGTCGGCCATCCGAAGCCTGCACCGCGATGACAACAACCGCTTCAACCCCGATGACGAGGGTTGGGTCGTGCGCACGTGGGTTGAGTTGACGGACAACCCGGACAGTTACATGATCCTGATGGACAACGATGCCGATGGTCTGCCTGACGCGTCGACCGAGGTCCGCGTCCCGTTGCACAAGGGCGCTCGCTTCATCGTCGATACGCAACGCCTCTGGCATGTCGTTGTGCACCCGGGCGCCGAGTCGCGCTACGCACTCATTACGAGCTTTGAGTCCAGCCCCGTGCTGGACACCTGGATCGCGGCCCAAGCCGCGAGCTGAATCGGTCCGACCTCACTTTCAACTCCGGCGCGGAGTCAGCGATTCGTGTCGCAGCGCGAGGAGCTTGGGTGCAGGTTCTCCGTCCGACCAGGCATCGGCAACGATGACCCGTTCTTACGATTTCCATTCCTGGCGAACACCGGCAAGATCGCCAACGCTGGCATGGGCGCGCATGCGGAGTCGGTGTCGAGTTTCAGGGCGATGTTCTGATGCTTACGGTCACTCGTCGACGGAACGACGGCCCTCGAGGGCGCGTCCGAGCGTGAGTTCGTCGGCGTACTCCAAGTCGCCGCCCACGGGTAGCCCACTCGCGATGCGGGTGACGTTGAGCCCGAGTGGCTTGAGCAGTCGTCCGAGATACATGGCCGTGACTTCACCCTCGGTGTTGGGGTTCGTGCACAAGATGACTTCGGTGATCCCTTCGGGATCAAGCCGAGCAACAAGCTCGCGAATCTTCAACTGCTCGGGCCCGATGCCTTCCAGCGGCGACATCGCGCCGAGCAACACGTGGTAGCGCCCGCGAAACTCGCCGGTATTCTCGATGGCCACGACGTCACGCGATTCCTCGACAACGCATAGGACGTGACTGTCGCGTCCGTTGTCGGTGCAGATGGGACACAAGGTGTCGTCGGCGACGTTGAAGCAGCGTTCGCAGAATCGAACTCGGGCCTTGGCATCGGTTATGGCGTGCGCGAGGCGTGCGACGTCGTCCGCGGGGACCTTGAGAAGGTGAAACGCGATTCGCTGAGCTGACTTTGGACCGATGCCAGGTAGCCGGCCGAATTCATCGATTAGTGCCTGGACGGGCGCGGTGTACGTCGTTGAGGCCATCAGTACGTCTCGGTAACGAGTTCGGAACCGGGGAATGCCTCAGCGAGTCGATCGATGGGCGTCTTCACGGTTTCGGGTGGGGCATCGACCAATTCAGTGAGGTCGACCTCGTGGTCTTCGGGCAACACGTGAATCTCGGCCTCGGTCGCCGCAGGCACATCTTCGTCAACTTGGAGAGGCGTGCCGCTGGCCTGCGCCTCGGCCGCCTTGCGTTCGGCCGCGCTGCGTGGCGACTCGGACCGCCCACGAGGTGCGTCTTGGACCGGCACGTCGCCGTTGTCGACCATGACCGAATCAGCCTGCGGATCAGCCTGCGGATCAGCGGCGGGGTGTCCCGGATCCATCGGCGGTTCGTTCGCTGGCGGCGTTGCTGGAGTCGTCGGCTCGGCTGAGCGAGGAGGCGCACTTGCTGTTGCCGGATTGCTGGATGGGCTGCCGCCGGAACCGGATGATTCACCGCCACCGCCACCGCCACCGCCACCGGCAAGTACGAGTTCGATCGAGACCGGACCGCCAACAGCGGAGGTGAGTGCCTGCTCAACGGCAGCTCGATGCTGCTCGCACTTGTCCCGATGCACAGGGTTGGGCAGTGACAGCGTCAGGACCGTGTCGGTATTCGAAACGTAAGTTGCGGGCGAGAACACTGCACGAGTCATGCCACGCAGGCCGGGCTTGATCGTGTCATCCCACATCGACTGGTTCATCGCGGCGCCATTCGACACAGCTGCCGCCGCTGGTTCAGACCTGGCCGCTGCCTGCGATGGTGCTGGCTCCGGCTTGCGTGCGGCCGCAGCGGCGGAAGCCGGCGCCGCCTGGTCGTTCGATGCTGCTGCAGCGTCCTTCGCAGCGGGCTGTGATCGCTGGACTCGTCCCCCGAGCGTGGCGCGGCCCGTGGCTTCATCGCGCGGCGCCTCGACAACAGGGGGTTCTGGCTCGGCAGCAGCCGGTGTGGCTTGTGGCGCGGCCGGTCTGGCTTGGGCAGCAGCCTGTCTGGGAGTCGCAGCCGGCGCCCCGGCAAGTTGCTGCTCGAGCTTCGCGACGCGCGCAGTCAGCGCGCCGATGGCTGCACCCGCATCACCGGATGCTGCCGAATCGGACGTGAGCTTGACGATCGCCACATCGAGGAGGACCCGCGGGTCCGGAGCGTGACGCATCTCGGTCAACGCCTCACCGAGTTGCTCGATGCCGCGCACGAGGCCGGCAGCACCGAGCCGCTGCGACTGTTCGGACAGCGCTGCCACCCGATCGGACGGCAGCTGCACCAGGTCGGATGCCATGATTGACATGAACCCGTTGCGCAGGAACCCAATCAGTTCCTCGGTCAAGGTACGCGGATCGCGACCCAAGCCGATTGCTCCGGCTGCAATCTTTAGCGCCCGGCCGGGGTCGCGTTCGATCATCGCCTCGACGAACTCCTCGATGGGCACGGTTTCCGCGCCCTCCCCGCCGGTGTTGGCCACCAATTCGAGTGCAGACAGCGCGTCGCGTGCTGACCCGGCGCCCTGGGCAAGCACCTGTTGAATCGCCGCGTCGGAAACGACGAGGCCCGCATCGTCGGCCACCCACCGGACGTGCTGCTGCAACGTGTCGGCAGGAAGCAGATGGAACTGCAGGTGCTGCGTGCGGCTCCGAATCGTGTCGGACATCTTTTGCGGGTCGGTCGTTGCCAGCACGAACACCACGTGCGGTGGCGGTTCCTCGAGCGTCTTCAACAACGCGGCCTCGGCGGGCTTGGTCAGCATGTGCACCTCGTCGAGGATGTACACCTTGTGCCGCCCGGGCGTGCCAAGTGATGCCTTGTCGATCAGGTCGCGCATCGAGTCGACGCCGTTGTTGCTCGCCGCATCAAGTTCGTGCACGTCATAGCTCGTGCCGCGCTCGACCGACAGGCACGACTCGCACTCGCAACACGGCTCACCGTCTTGGACATCGGTGCAGTTGAGCACCTTGGCCAGAATGCGTGCCGAGGTGGTCTTCCCGGTGCCGCGAGGACCCGAGAAGAGATACGCCTGGCCTTCGCGTCCTTCGGCGACGGAGGTGCGCAGCGCCTTGACGACGTGGTCTTGACCCCGAACCTCACTGAAGCGACGGGGCCGATAGCGGCGGTACAGCGACTGGGTGGCCATTGCGGCCACGATAGAGGTTCGCGGGCGCAGCGCCTATCGACGGTGTGGACACCTGGCCCCTGACCAGTCCTACAGTGGGGTGATGTCACCCATTGGCCGACTGAGTCGAGCTGCAGCGATACTTGGCATGACTGCGTCGATGGTGATGACGGCGGGCTGCGCAAGCGACGCCGCGCCAGCCGTTGACGCTTCCGCCTACCGAGCTGAACTCGCTGCGATCTGCGTCGCGAGCAACGCAGAACGGTCGGCAATTGCTGATCCGCTCGACCAAGCAGGCGTGGCCAGCTTTGCCCGCTCGGTTGCTGACGTGCTCACTCGGCAAGCTGAGGCCGCCCGAGCATTGCGGTCACTGGACGACCTCGACGATGATCACCGAGCGTTCGTACAGAACACCGCTGACCAAGCCGCTGCATGGACCAGCCTCGCCGTCACCCCGTCTAGCGACGCGGAACAGTTCGGTGCGCTCCAAACCACCATCCTCGAACTCACCCTGGGGCGCGATGACTTGGCTACGGAGATGGACATTCTGGCCTGTCGCGTCACTCCGGCATGAGCGCCGACGCGGTCGAACGACCACGCTCTGCGCGTGCCTCACGCCCTTGGCTGTGGGCTGGCAGTAGCCTCGGCACACTGTGAACGAGCACACACCTGTTCTCCTTGGCCGACGACGGTCGGCTCGGTCCAAGACGGCCCAAGCCACCACTGTTTTGCGGCAGCCTGTGGCGTCTCGGTTGGGGCGCTCCGTCCGGCTGGGACTGGCGTTCGTCCTGATCGCCTTTGTCGGAGCGTTTGGCCTTGCGCCGGGAACTGCCCTCGCCGACAACGAGATCATTACCTCTGAGCCCGCCGATGGTACCGCGCTCACGACGTCGCCCAGCGAGATCGTTTTCAATTTCACCGAGGAAGTCGGCGAACTGCGCGTCGTCTCAGTCGAGTGCAACACCGAGCCCTACCTGGTGCCGCGGCCCACTTTGAGTGGCAACGCGAGAACGATGACCGTCGAGATCCCGGCACCGGGCCTTCCCCAAGGTCTGTGCGTCGCAACCTGGACGGTCAGCGACAGCGACGACGAGCCGAACGGCAGCGGACAGATCTCCTTCTCGATCGAGGTGGACCCGGCGCCGACGACCAGCATCGCCGACACGGGCAACGACACAACGACCACATTGGAAGGCGCCGGCGAAGGAACGCCAGCATCGACCACCGGAAGCACCGATGCATCCGACTCGGCGATCGTCGATCTGAACAGCGTCGAGACCGGAACGGGGCCGCTGTGGCTCGGGCGGGTGTTGTCGACGCTCGGCATCGCAGCAGTCTTTGGTGCGCTCGTCGTGATCGCTGCGGCGTGGCCAGAGGGCGTCGAATACCTGATCACTGTCCGATTCCTCCGGTCAGCATGGGTGCTTGCTCTGATCGGAACATTGCTGTTCACGTCAGCGGCGGCGGCCGCAGTGTCGGGTTCGTCGCTGGGAGCTGGCTTCAGCCCCGCGGCCTGGCTCGATCTGCTGAATGCCGGGTGGTCCGGCCGAGCCGCACTCCTCCGACTGGTCTTTGTGATCGCGGCGGCCTGGGCAGCGTTCCGGCCCGATCGCGTCATCGATCCCGTCACGCAACTCGTTGCGCTCGGACTCCCCGCGCTAGCGGTCGCCATGATCGGCGTCGGCCGCGTCGACGGGCCACTCGTACTGCTCGGTGTGCTGCTCGGCATTGCCCACGCATTGGCGATGGCCGTGTGGGTTGGCGGCGTGATCTTGCTCGCACGCGTCATCCTGTCCGGCCCCGGCGAGGAGGACCTCGTCCACGCCGTACGCGGCTTCGCACGCATCTCGGTGGTCGCGATCGTCGTCACCATTGGCACCGGGCTGGTGCAGATGTTCCGCCTTGACGGCGGCAATCTCTTCAACAACGCCCACGGCCGCGTCACCGTGTTGAAGGTCGTGTTGGTTGCAGCGATGGTGTTCGTCGGCCTGTCCGCCCGCCAGTTCGCGCAACAACGTCTGGCCCGGACCCATGAAATGACCGTGCCGATGGCTGACCGGTTGCGACGGGCGTTTGGCGTCGAAGCCGCGATCGGTCTGGTCGTTCTGCTTGCAAGTTCCTGGTTGTTGTCACTCACTCCGGTCAACGTCAACAACGAACCCTCGATCGACTACGCGATCGAGCGGCGAGTTCTGGTCGAGGCCGAAGAGATCGTTGTCCTCGACGTCACCGTCAAGCTCACCAATGATCGAGTCGGGTTGAACGGCCTCGAAGTTCGCGTCGACGAGCCAGGCGATGGCATCATCGGTCTCGAGGTGGTCTTCACGCCGCCGGTCGACGGAGTGAGCGGCGCCATTGTGCAGTCCGTGCCGCTCACCGGAGCAGGGCGGGCCGTGCGTAGCGAAGCGAACGGACTCCCGATGGACGTCGCCGGCGACTGGCAATTGCAGGTCAACGCCAACACCGGGGCGGGCTTGGTGCGCAGCGACCCCATCGTTATCGCAATCGCAACAGCCGATGGCACCGCGCCGACCACCTCGATCACGATCCCCGAACCGATCCTCGTCCCGATCGAAACCACCACCACCGTCGCCGGTTGATGTCCGTCTGATCTCTGTCGGGCCCCTTATCGGACCCCTTGTCTGCTCGATCCCGGGTGCCATGTGACATTGAGCACGACCGTCGCAGTCAGCCAGTGGATGCAGCCGCAATGAACTCGTGGAAGTCGACAGGCGCGGCGACGTCGAGCTGGTCGTAGCGACACTGGGCGGGGACGATGTCGGGCCGCCACCGCACAAACAACACGCCGTGGCGAAATCGGCCACCCTCGAGCTGACCGAAGGTGACCTCGGCGACGAGGCCCATCGTCAACGGCACAAACGAGAGATCCTTGCCGGCATTCCAACGGCTGCCGCCTTGGGTCGACACCGACCCTGACTTCGTCGACGCGGCCGCGCGCTGTTCGTTCTGCGCAACGGCCCAGCCACGCCATGGATGATCGACAAGAGCATCGTGCGTGCGCGGCTCGAGCTCGGCGAGCAGTTCCGCTCGCCGGGCGACAGAGAATGCCGCCGCCACACCGACCGAATGCAAGTCACCACTACCGTCACCAACACCGTCGAAGAGGCCGAGCAGCAGTGAGCCGACTCCGTTGCCGTCCTTGTGTACCCGGTAGCCCGGCACTGCGCACAGCGCAGTTCGCTGATGCTTGACCTTGACCAGCGCGCGGTTGCCCGGCTCGTAGGTGCCGTCCGCAGGCTTGGCAATAATGCCATCAAGCCCCGCCCCCTCGAAGCGGGCGAACCAGACGTTGGCAATTGACCGGTCAGTGGTGGCCGGAGTGAGGTGGACGACACTGTTCGGCGCGAGCGCATCGATGAGCAGCGCGCGTCGCTCGGTCATTGGACGGTCGAGGAACGATTGATTGTCGCAGGCCAAGATGTCGAACGCGACGAACGCAGCGGGGGTCTCGGCTGCCAGCCGGTCAATTCGCGACTTTGCTGGATGGATCCGTTGCAGCAATCCATCGAAGTCGAGTCCGTTGCCCGCCACGTCGGCGACGACGATCTCGCCATCGATGATGCATCGGGACGGCAACGCATCAAGGAGTGGCTGGGTCAATTCGGGGAAGTATCTCCCGAGTGGCTTGAGATTTCGACTGACCAGTTCGAGCCGATCACCGTCGCGAAAGACGACGCAGCGGAACCCGTCCCACTTCGGTTCGAAGATCCATCCGTCGCCGTCAGGAATCTTGCGTGCCAATTTCGCCAGCATCGGCTTGACGGGCGGCTGGATGGGAAGGTCGAACGCCACGTCTGCAGGTGCTCCTGACCCCGACGATTCATCCATGTGTGCATTCTTGCTTGTCGCACGGTCGCGCTAGGTTTCCGACCGTGAGCATGCAGGAAAAATTGGACGATCTCGCCGGGCGCCGCGAGGACGCACACAACGCTGGATCCCAACGGTCGATCGACCGCCAATACGAGAAGGGCAAGATGCTCGCTCGTGAGCGCATCGACTACTTCCTCGACGACGGCTCATTCCACGAACTCGACCTCCTTGCTCGCCACCGTGCCCAAGCATCGGGCCTCGAGGAGCGTCCGTACACCGACGGTGTGATCACGGGCTGGGGCACCGTCGACGGCCGCAAGGTGTTCGTGTTCTCCCAGGACTTCACCGTCTTCGGCGGCGCGCTCGGCGAAGTGTTCGCCGAGAAGATCCACAAGCTGATGGACCTGTCGCTGAAGGTCGGCGCACCGCTGATCGGCCTGAACGACGGCGCCGGCGCGCGCATCCAAGAGGGCGTGGTCAGCCTCGCGAGTTACGGAGGCATCTTCCACCGCAACGTGCGCGCCTCGGGCGTCGTGCCGCAAATTTCTGTCATCCTCGGCCCATGCGCCGGCGGGGCCGTCTACTCCCCGGCCATGACCGACTTCATCTTCATGGTCCGCGAGACCAGCCACATGTTCATCACCGGCCCTGACGTCGTCAAGACCGTCACCGGCGAAGACGTCACCCTGGAAGAGTTGGGTGGTGCAATGAGCCACGCAAGCAAGTCAGGCGTGGCTACGTTCGTCGCCGACGACGAAAAGTCCTGTCTCGACGACGTCCGCTTCCTGCTGTCGTTCCTCCCGGCAAACAACCTCGAAGAGCCCCCAGCTGAGGACTGCACCGACGACCCAGACCGAGACTGCCCCGAGCTGCGCGACATCCTGCCGGACAGCCCGAACCTGCCGTACGACATGGCCGACATCGTTCGTACCTGCGTCGACGATGGTGAGTTCTTCGAGTACTTCCCGCACTTCGCCAAGTCGATCATCTGCGGCTTCGCACGCATCGACGGTCGACCGGTCGGCGTCGTCGGCAATCAGCCGAAGGTTCTTGCCGGCGTCCTCGACATCGAGTCAGCTGAGAAAGCTGCTCGCTTCGTCCGCACGTGCGACGCGTTCAACATTCCGCTCATCACCTTCGTTGATGTGCCCGGCTTCCTGCCCGGCGTCGACCAGGAGTACGGCGGCATCATTCGCCACGGCGCGAAGCTGCTCTACGCCTACTGCGAGGCCACAGTGCCGCGCATCTCGGTCATCACCCGCAAGGCATACGGCGGCGCGTACGTCGTGATGGACTCGAAGTCGATTGGCTCCGATCTCGCCTTCGCATGGCCGACCGCCGAGCTGGCCGTGATGGGCCCGCAAGGTGCCGTTGAGATCGTGTACCGACGTGAACTGCAGCAGGCTGCCGACCCGGCTGCGCGACGTGCCGAACTCGTCGCCGACTACACCGAAAAGTACGCCAACCCATACGCGGCTGCCGAGCGCGGTTATGTCGACGATGTGATCGACCCCGCTGACACACGGCGCAAGCTGGTCGCCGGACTGCGAATGCTGTCGACCAAGCGTGAGGAACTCCCGCGGCGCAAGCACGGCAACGTGCCACTGTGATCCGCTCAGGTTCATGAACAAGCCGGTGTCGTCGTCCCTCCCTCCGCCACCTGCTCCTCTTCCACCTGCTCCTCTTCCAGCTGGCGGTCCGCCACCGCTACCGCTACCGCTGTCGCCAAGGCAACTCCCGCCGCCCGAGCCGCGAATCACGTCGTCCGACCTGAGAGATCTCCTCGGACAACTCGGCGACGGGACGCACGGCGCAGACGAGACGCGCGGCATCGAGGTCGAACCGAGCGCGGCGCTCAGCGATCCCCGCGACTGCGAACGCCCAGGGCCTGCCGCATCTGTGGCAATGGAAGCGACGGAAACCAGCAATTTCGATCCCGATCTTGCATCATTTGCCAGCCGTGCCGCTGGCTGCGTCATCGACACGGTCATCACGACGCTTGCAGTGCTCCCGGGGTTACTCCTCTTGCTCGCCGGGTCCGGCGTCGCACGGCTCCTCGCACTGCCGCTCATCTGGATCGGACTTGTGCTTGTCGCCTGGTCGTACATCGCAGCCGTTGCCGAACATGGACAGTGGGTCGGCAACCGTCTCATGTCGACCACCGTGGTCAATGCGACGACTGGAGAGTTCGTCGATCGGCTGCACGCGTTCACGCGGTTCGTCGTGCGCGCGGTGTTCTCCCCGATTTTCTTCGCAGGATTTGTGTTGGCATTCACCAACACGTCACGGCGCACCTTCCATGGTCAGACCGCCGAGACCGTCGTGATTCGACCGCGTCGCGCCAGTTGGTCAATCGACGAGGAGGGCGCGGAGAGCAATGGCACGTAGTGTGGCAACCGTGAGTGTGTCGTTAAGCGTGTCCGGGTCAACCGTCCCCACCGACGAAGAAGCTGCCGCGATCACGGCAGCGACCGAAGCGCTGTGGCCGCGCGCGAGCGTGCTCGGCCCTGTCGCTGAGCCACGCAACACCGCGTGGCGGTTCAGCAGTCGGTCATGGGCGCGTCCGCTCCCGGTCCGGCGCCTGCGCCCCTGGCGCTGAGAAGCCAGCCGATCGGCGGCCGGTCTGGAACAATGGACAGATGACCGCTCCAATGGATCCACCGCCGCCGCCATCCGGATCGACCCCGCCGCCGCCCCCACCACCGTTGAGTGGCGGAGCACCTCCATCGCCGGCATACGGCTCAGCACCTCCGCCCGGATACCAGGCGTACTCGCCAAGTCCAATCGACGGCCACGAGCGCGCCGGCTTCGGGTCGCGCTTGGGTGGCTACCTGCTCGATGGCCTCCTGTATGGCCTGCTCATCGCTGCCTTCGCCATCCCCGGCGGCATCATCATCGGCAGCGCGTTCAGTAACTGCGTGAGCATCGGCGACGCCATCGTGTGTCCTGCTGGTGAGCCCAACGGAGGTCAGATCGCGCTCGGCGGGTTATTGATCGCGGTCGGGTTCATCATCGTCATCGTGCTGTACATCCGGGCGTTGGGCACGACGGGCCAGACCTGGGGCCGCAAGATCGCCGGCGTCAAGGTCGTCGGGGAAATGACCGGTGAGCCCATCGGGATCGGCAAGGCGCTCGGGCGCCAACTGTTTGCGTCGTTCATCTCGGGCCAGATCTTCTACCTCGGCTACCTGTGGATGCTGTGGGACGACAAGAAGCAGACGTGGCACGACAAGATCGTCAGTTCCATCGTGATCAAGGTCTGAAGTTCTTCAACTGAAATGACCACCATCACCGCCGCCGTCACCACTGTCGCCGATGACCTGATCGTGGCGCACGAGGGCACTCGAGTCGAGCGGCTCGAAGGGCTGAAGGCCGACACCCAATACACCGTCGATGGCGCCGTGGTGCGCACGCTGGAGCGGCCGCCGGGCCAGTTGCTGGCCCGCATCGCCACGGTCAATGACCTGCACTTCGGCGAACTGGAAGCCGGCCGTCTCGATGAGCACTCGACGGGGCCGGTGCAGCGAGTGCCGGATGGCGCTGAGCCCTACCCCGAGGTGATGAACCGAACGGCAGCGGCCGAAATGCTCGCGATCGATCCCGTTGCGGTCATCGTGAAGGGTGACCTGTCAGTCGATGGGCGTCCCGAGGAATGGGCGGCGTTCGAAGCGTGCTACCGCGAGCCATTTGGCAAACGACTGCACGTCGTGCGCGGCAATCACGACAGCTACCACCACCAACAGCACTACGCCGGTGACTCGGTGATCGAGGTCGACGGGCTGACGGTCGCATTGCTTGACACAACGATTCCGGGCGAGACCACCGGTCGGCTCGACCCTGAGCAGATCGATTGGCTCGACGCGGTGTGTGCCGCAAGCGACCAACCGGTGATGGCAATGGGCCATCACCAACAGTGGGTTGGTCAGCAGGGTGGTCGACGCAGCGACACGTACTTCGGACTGCATCCAGATGGCAGCGATCTGCTCGACCAACTCGCTGTCCGGCGCACCGATCTCATCGCATATACGGCCGGTCACACCCATCGCCACCGAGTACGGATGATGAACGAGTCGCGTATTCCGACGATCGAGATCGGCTGCACCAAGGACTTTCCGGGAACATGGGCCGAGTACCGCGTGTACGAGGGCGGTGTGATGCAGGTCGTCCACCGCATGTCATCGCCGGAGGCATTGGATTGGAGTGAGTCGTGCCGCACGCTCTACGCCGCAGACGGTGTCGACTACGCGACGTATGCCCTCGGGCCGTTGCACGAGCGCTGCTTCAACGTCGCCCTCCGATCCTGACCTGACCGAGGTCCGCGCTCTCGGTTCGACTAACGGCCACCGCAGCATGCAGGTCACCGTCGGTATGTGGCCGCTCGCTCTGGCGGCCGGACCTCACCAGACGAGCAATCCAATGGCACAGAGTGCGAGGCCCATGCCAACCAGCTGGTGCCGCCGGATTCGTTTCTTGTTGATGATCCTGGCGAGCAGAACCGTATCCACCAGGTAGGGGGCGGCGAGCGTAGCGCCAACGCTGAGCAGTCCAATCCGGGCGGATATGACAAAGAAGACGGCCGCCGCTGCGTCTAGCAGGCCGGCCAGCACCACGGGTCGCGACGTCGCGTGACAGCTTGGCCTTCACCTTGAGATTTCGCAGTCAGCAACACCCCCGAGTCAGCAACGTTCGGCCCGGGACGACTCGCAACCGAATCACACGATCCGCGTTGCTGCTGGCATCGCTCCCGCTGGTGATGCTCTCGGCCTGCGGATCTGACGACACCGACGACGACCCAACGGATGCGTTGTCGCCTGAAGATGTCTCGCAAACCGTCGAGTTCATGGCCACTGAGTACGAGTTCGGTGCCGATGCCTCGACCACGATCGTTGCTGGTGAGGTCGTCCGGTTCCGGCTGACCAACGTCGGCGAACTCGATCACGAGATGCGCGTGCTCGATGAAAATGGCCAGCTGATCGATCAGATCGAGCGGCTCGTGCCGGGCGCATCCGGCGATGTCCTGCTGTAGTTCGAGAGCGCAGGTCAAAATCAGCCGATCTGCGACATCGACGATCACCTCACTCGCGGTCAGCGAGCGATCTTCTCAATCGAGGAACCGGTCAGCGATTGATCGTGCCGGCGGGAGTTCGAGCGGCACCAAGTTCGGCAACGCTGGCAGCGATCACCGGTGCTGCGGTCACCGGGTCAGAACGGCCCGCAACATGGGGAGTCACGACCACCTTGGGGTGACGCCACAGCGGCGAGTCGGCCAGGAGCGGCTCAGGTTCGAATACATCGAGCACCGCCGCGCGCAGCTCGCCGTCGAGTGCTCCGATCAACGCCGGGGTGTCCACTGTGGCTCCGCGGCCAACGTTGATCAACACCCCATCACCGAGTGCGGTCAGTTCAGGCGCGCCGATGATGCCTCGGGTGGCATCGCTGAGCGGAACGAGATCGACCACCACGTCGCAGTCTCGGAAGAAGTCCTCGAGCGGACGATCGTGGGCCGAACGCGACCATCCCACCGTGGCAAATCCATGCCCGGCGCACGTCGACAGGACGGTGCTGCCGATCGCGCCTGCGCCGAGGACGCCGACCGTGAACTCGCGGGCGAAGATTGGTGTCAATTCACTCCGCCAGGTCGCCGTTGCCTGCATTGCGGCGTAGCGGTCGAAGTCGCGCTGGAAGTGAATGACCCAACTGAGGACGTAGAGCGCTATGTCGTCGGCCATCGCCGGATCAATCAAGCGCACGACCGGGACATCCGGCAGGCTGCTGAGCTCGAGATGGTCGTAGCCCGCACCCAACATGAGGATCGCCTCGAGGTTGGTGTACGCCATCAACCGCTGAGCCGGAAGTCGCCACATCGCCACGTGGGTGACGGAGTCAGGGTCGACCTCGGCGGTGACATGACACACGTCGAAGTGGGGGAGTGCCGCAGCGAGGTGCACGACCCACGCGCCGTCATCGATTCCCTCGACCACCATCACGCTCATCTCGGCTACCAGCTCGGCGCGAACTTCGCTGCGAGCGACGCCAGGCGATATGCCCGTTCCGCTCCGCCGGCGGTGTTGTCGTCGCGGAGTGTGTTCGTCGCGATGCGAAGTACCGCACCCAGAGTCGCGTCACTGCGTGTCGCGAGACGCAGCGCCGGTTTCAAGATGGCAGGCCGTCCGAGGAACCGTGCAGAGAGCCGGCCGACCTTGCGGTATGCCTCGACTTCTTCGGCAACGACGACGGGATACCGCTGCAACGTCGTCGAGTTGCCAGTGGTCAGCGCCTCGTCCAACACGTCGGCGGCAAGACGGCCGCCCATCAACGCTGCATCGATGCCATCACCACTGAACGGATTGGCCGCCCCTGCTGCATCACCCACGACCAGGAACGTGGGCCCCATCTTCGGGCCGACCGACCCGCCGATGGGCAACCGGAGACGCGTCGGGGGTTTGAGCGACTGAGTCGGGTCGAGACCCCAATCCGTCGCCACATGTTCAGAGAACGCGGTCAACAGCTTGAGTGTGTTGAGACCCTTGATGTCGCGATAGCTCGACAGAACGCCGACGCCGACGTTGACGTTGCCGTCTCCCATCGGTGTCACCCATCCGTACCCGGCGACTGGGTTGCCGTGGGGATCGGAGAGGCCGAGCGAGGTCTCAACCCAGGCGTCGCGATGGCGTGGGGACGAATAATAGGTGCGCGCCGCAATTGCGTACGGCCAACGGCGTTGGCGACTCGTACCGAGCACTCGACCGAATCGACTGCTTGCACCATCGGCAACGACAATGAAACGAGCGGTCACGTTGCGGACCGTGCCGTCGACCAACGTCATCATGGCGCCGCGTACAAACCCGCGATCCGAGATCGGCGCCGTGGCTTCGTGGCCCATCAAGACGGTGGCACCAGCGTCTCGTGCATAGCGGCGGAGTTGTTCGTCGAGCGTGTCGCGGCGGATGACCACGGCGTGGTCCGGCATGTCCCGGTGTTCGGGCCAGGGAGCGTCCGCACGTTGGCGTCCGAACACCATCCGGACGCCCTGAATTGCATGACCCCCGAACGACATCGGATCGACATCGAGCCGACTGAGCTCAGCGACAGCACGCGGTGACAGCAGATCACCGCACGACTTGTGACGCCCTTCGGCGCGCTTCTCGACGAGGGTGACGTCGTGGCCCGCGTGCGCAAGTCGCGCTGCGACGACCGACCCCGCCGGACCGCCACCGATGACGAGGACGTCAGTGGAGAGAGGATCAGCGCTCAGGGGCATCGATGACAGTCTGGCCGGACGTGAACGTCATCGTGACGCATGACGAACGCATCTTGTACAGTCCGCACGCCGTATGGCGTGCGGGTTCACTCGCCAGAGGTGCCAGGTCGACCGGCAACGGGGGCCGGACCGACCGGAACGACGATCACGGTATCGCCGTTGACATCGAACTCTTCTGCTTCTTCCAGAGCGAGGAGATCGAGCTCGCCGGATTCGACTGCTTCGAACACCGGAGCCTCGCCCGAACACCATGCTTCGTACTCTGCTGCGTACTCTTCGCTGGTCGGGTCGGCGCCGCCCAGGGTGTACCGCTCGTGGCAGATGACCTCGACGATTTCGTAGGCGGACAGCTGCCCGCCGAATCCAGGCATGACACCTTGCACGCCGGTGAGGTGCGGGCCGCCCTCACGATTGGGATTGCCGTAGATCTCAACGCCAGCGAGGTTGTACTGCTCGGTGCCGTAGTAGACGTAGCGGACCTGATCCTCGATGTTGGGGAAGGTTTTGAGGACTTCGCCCTCGGTGAAGGCGTAGCCCACGCCGCCGCCACCACCACCACCATGGCAACTGGCGCAGTTGCTATAGATCTCGGCACCAGCCGCGAGTGGCCCCTCGGAGACTTCGCCGCCGTCGGTCAACGCCCGGAGGTACACAAAGGCCCAGACCGGCATCAGTGACAGCGTCGCCATTGCCCAGAACGGCACCTTGCGACGCTGCTTGGCGGCGACGACGTAATGCGGGTCCGGCTTGGGCGGCTTCGGTGCCGTGGGTTCGGCGGATGCGGTTCGTCCGGCTGGACCGCTTGGTGGCGGTGGAGTTGCGGCCGGCGTGGCCGATGCCGACTTCTCGACCGCTGTTGCCGGAGCGTCCGCAGCGGGGGCTGCATCGCCACCCTGACCAATCGCGTCGCGGCGCTCGCGCGACCGCTTCAGGAGGTGTTCGGGGATCTCAGTCACTGTGCAGATGATAGATGGCCAACACCCACTCGCGTGAATCCATCGGGAATCTCTCTGCGTTCGCGAGGTGTGACTCTGGTCGGCGCTCAAGAGCCGGTTGGGTCGTGTCGGTCTATGTGGTCGGAACTCCCGAGTTCATGCACTTTCGCACAACCTGGCGCGCGCGTCACACTTGCGTGCCAGACTTCTCTCAAGCTTCGCGGGTGAGTAAGGTTCGTGATCAGATTCACGAGTGACCTTGCGACGCTCGTGTTCCAGACAACAAACCGATGGCGCCAGATGATCGGCGCTCGAATGACCTCTCGAAACAACCAAACGAAACGGATGCAACAACTGCGATGATCGCCATTGATGTCTTGAAATGGCCTGGTGTCAACCAGGCGTTCATCGTGTCTCTTGTGGCGGCCATCGGCCTGTCGCTGGCAGTCATCCCGTATGGAAAGCGTCGCCCACAGGGCAAGTCGGTCTCCTGGGGCGAGGCAATGATTGGCAGCACGTACGCATTCGGAGTGCTCTTCTTGACCTACGGCATCCTGCCGCACCAGTGGATTGACCACGCTGACAAGAACCTCGGGTGGAGCAAAGACAAGCTGTTGATCGGCTGGGGAGGTTTCCTCAAGCCTGTCTCGCAAGGCGGTTGGAACCCGATCACGTTGCAGTACGAAGCGCTCCGCGACATCGTCGTGGTGCTGCTCCACGCCGTTTTCTTCGGTCTGAACATCTTCCTCGCTGTCTGGTGGCAGAACCGCTACAAGGAAACCCAGACCGCACTGCCCACGTCCACCTACGGTCGTCCCCTGGTCAAGAAAGCCTGACCGACGATGCTTGGCACTCGATTCGACACACTGACCGTCTGTGCACTGTCTGACGTGATCGATCTCCCGAACGCAACCGTGGAGCGCAGCCTGCGTGGCTGCGAGACGCTGTAATGGCAAAGACTGACGCCAATCCGCCGATGATGCCGTTCACTGACGATTACTCGTTGGTGGAAGTCGACGCTGACTACTTGAGCAAGGCCGTCAAGCCGAAGCAGTTCATCCACATCGACCAGACCGAGTGTATTGCCTGTGAGGGCTGCGTCGACATCTGCCCGTGGAAGTGCATCCACATGGTCAACACTTCAGCAGTGTCCGAGGCCATCGGAACCGAGCAGCCGGGGACGGACCCGTCCGATGCCTTCATGTTCACGATCGATGATGATATCTGCACGCGCTGTGCATTGTGCGTCGACCGCTGCCCGACCGGGGTCATCATCCTCGGCAAAGCCGGCGCTGCGACGGCGGCCGGGGATTATCACATGCGTACCAACAACCATGGCTATGGCTATGGGATGAGGCTCTGAGAGAGATTCATGTCAAAGACGATTGACGACAAACCACGCCCGACGGTGAAGGACCGCCTGAACTCGGCGGTCGACGCAACCCAGGGCAGCCAGGCCTGGAGTTCGATTTTCCGCCCGGGCTCGATCTTCCGAAAGGGCTACACCGACAGCCCGCGTAACCGTAGCTACGTCATCATGAATTCGGTGCTGTACCACTTGCACCCCGTCAAGGTGAAGCGCCACGCGGTGAAGGTCAGCTACACACTCTGCCTCGGCGGTCTGAGCTTCTTCCTTTTCATCCTGCTCACAGTCACTGGCATCTTCTTGATGTTCTTCTACCGTCCGGAAGCAACGGCGGCCTGGAACGACATCCAGAACCTCCAGACCTCGGTCACCTTCGGTCTGCTGGTCAGAAACATGCACAGATGGGGAGCCCACTTGATGGTGCTCGCCGTGTTCTTGCACATGGCCCGCGTGTTCTATCACGGCGCCTACAAGCCGCCCCGTGAGTTCAACTGGGTGATCGGCGTGATCTTGCTGACCTTGACACTGCTGCTGTCGTTCACCGGCTACTTGTTGCCGTGGGATCAGTTGGCGCTCTGGGCGGTCACCGTGGGCACGAACATGATGGGCTACACGCCAGTGTTCGGAAACGAGGTCAGATTCGTCTTGCTTGGCGGTGCCGAAATCGGCTCCGAAACGCTGCTGCGATGGTATGTGCTGCACGTGTTGTTCCTGCCGTTCGTCATCGTGATCTTCATGGCGATCCACTTCTGGCGTGTGCGTAAGGACGGCGGTATTTCGGGTCCGTTGTGATCTGAACTACGGCCTGTTGAGAATTCCGATGTTGAATATCTGTACGAGAGAGCGAGATCCAATGACTGAGCCAAAGAATGAGGTGGTGACCTCATGACCGAGATCCCCGAACATCTGCTCAAGCGGGCCCAGGCGGCCCGTGAGAAGTCAGCGGAACCTGCCGCTGAGCCCGCAGCAGAGCCGGCGGCCGCGCCTGCCGGCGACTCGCGTATTCCCGAAGCACTCCTCAAGCGGAGCCAGGCTGCCAAGGCGTCTAAGGGCGGCGGCGAAGCAGACTCAGCTGAAACCGGTGGTGGCGTCGCGCTTGCCGAGAAGGTCGGCGCCGTTGTCGCGGCGGCACCCGGCGCTGCTGGCGTGCCCGTTGGTGGAGGCCCCGGTGGTCACACCCAGCGGCTCCTCACCGTCGTCAAGTCGGGCTCGATTCAAGACGTGAAGGCCACACCCGTCGACAAGGTCCACACCTGGCCGCATCTGCTCGCAGCGGAGTTCGTTGCTGCGCTGGCCTGCACCGCGTTTACGTTCATCTTCTCGATTTTTGTCAACGCACCGTTGCTTCAGCTCGCGAACACGAACGCAACGCCGAACCCGTCGAAGGCCCCCTGGTACTTCCTCGGTCTGCAGGAACTCCTCACGATGTTCCACCCAATGGTGGCTGGCGTGACACTGCCCGGCGTCGGCATCATTTTCTTGATCCTCACCCCGTATCTCGACCGCAACCCGTCGAACAAGCCCGAGGATCGCAAGTTCGTCATTTCGATCATGACTGTGCACCTGATGTTCTGGGCCGTGCTCGTGATGATCGGTTCGTTCTTCCGTGGCCCCGGCTTCAACTTCGTGTTGCCATGGGTCGACGGACTGTTCTTCGAGCTCTGAGCAGCTCGGCCTCCATCTAGCCTCCATCCAAACGGCTCACTGAGACGAATAAAGAAGTAGTAGAGAGACAGCAAAGGAGTACCCCCCATGAGTACCGCAGCAGTCATAGCCATCGCCGTCGGCGCAGTCGTCGTGCTCGGCGCCATTTCGTTCCTCACCCTCGCCCGTCGATCCGACGTGCGCGGTGCAGGGGCGTTGTCCGGTGAAGCAGTGAAGCGTGACACAACGCGTCGGAACGAGGCCAAGAAGCAAGGCCGGATCGCCGCCGAAGAAGCAACGACCCGCACCGCTGCGGACGCCGAAGCAGAAGGTGTCGAAGCCCGAACGCCGAGCAAAGAGCTGGTCAGCGTCGGTGCCGATGACAACAGCCTCGTGCCGTGGACACCGCCGGACCCCGAGGCTATTGGTGTCTCGCGCCGGCAGTTCTTCAACCGCGCCACGGTCACTCTGATGAGCGCCGGAATTGGCGCCTTCGCTGCAGCGGCCTTCGTTGGCTTCCTGTGGCCGTCTGGTACCGGCGGCTTCGGTGGCGCAGTTGGCGTGGGCAAGCTCGGAGCCATCAAGGCCGGCATCAAGCAGGGCGGTGGATTCTTCTACGTACCTGAGGCCAAGTCATGGATCACGGCCTATCCGGCCGAGGCTTTGCCGGCTGCCGAGACGATCTATCCGGAGAACGTCCTTGTTGCGATGCGCCAGGGAATCGTTGTCCTCAGCCAGAAGTGCCCGCACCTCGGCTGTCGGGTCCCTGAATGTAAGACAAGCCAGTGGTTCGAGTGCCAGTGCCACGGTTCGCAATACAACCGGGTCGGCGAGAAGAAAGGCGGCCCTGCGCCGCGTGGCATGGACCGTTTCCCAGCGACCATTTCACCCACCGAGGACGTCACCATCGACACGGGAACGACCGTCACAGGCCCCCCTATCGGCGTGAACACCACCGGCCAAGAAGCAGAAGGCCCGCACTGCACGGGCGGAGACGAACACTGATGACGCCTGACCTTTCCGCTGCGCTGTCGACTCCGGTGATGTTCGGCTCCACCACCACGAACATCGCTGTGCTCAGTGTCGTGATCATTGCCATCGGGTGGGTGGTGTACGGCATCTTCAATGTCGTCGCCGGCCGCAAGGAAGTCGGCTCGGAAATCGAGCTTGCTGCCAACCGCAAGGAGTACTACGACGACGAGACCCTCGAAGGCTCACGCCTTGAGCGGGTCCAGCTGTTCGGCGTGCTCTTGCTCGTCCTCATCGTGATCGGGCTCCCGGTGGTCTGGATTCTAGAGCCTGGTCGCCAAGAAGGCGCAGCGCTCGGCTGGAACAACCGCTATGCCAGTTGGGGTTCGCAGCTGTTCGCCCCGACTGCCGAGGGCGGATTCAACTGCGCGGGGTGTCACGGTGGCATGGGCGCCGTCGGCGGCGAAGCACCGTTCACGGTGGCCGACCAACTCACCGGTGAGATCACCGCAGTGAACTGGAAGGCTCCTGCCCTCAACACCATTTACTACCGGTTTGACGTCGACGAAGTTCGGTTCATTCTGAACTACGGACGGCCGTTCTCGCCGATGTCGCCGTGGGGACTCGTCGGTGGCGGTCCGATGAACACACAGCAAATTGACAACGTGCTCGAATATCTGAAATCGATCCAGCTGCCGCGCACCGAGTGTGGACCCGGTGAAGTCGAAGCGGCTGATTTCTACGGTCAGGAACTTTGCCAGAGCGGCTCGGTGCCGACGGACATCGCAGACGACATCCAAGCTTCAATCGATGCTGCGGTCGCCTCAGGCGAAGCAAGCAGCGCAGGCGAGGCAATCTTCAACCTCGAATTGGGCTCGGGCGCGTACAGTTGCGCACGCTGCCACACGCAAGGTTGGAGCTACGGCGATCCAGGCGAGACCGGTCAGGGCGCCTACGGGTGGAACCTCACCGGTGGCGCGACCAACAGCCACTTCAACAATGAGTCGGACATGATCGAGTTCATCAAGAACGGCTCCGAATTCGGCAAGGTCTATGGCAATCAAGGCCAAGGCAGTGGACGTATGCCGGGATTCGGAGCAATGCTCACCGATGAGCAAATTCAAGCCGTTGTCGAGTACGTACGGAGTTTGTGAGCAACATGTCGCTGTTGGCAATTGGATGGGAGCCAGAACTTCGCGGTTTGCTCACCGTCATCATGGGTGTGGTCGTGCTGATGGGCAGCGTCTACATGATCCTGGCGACCAACATCGGGTCGCGCCTGTCGTTCTTGGTGACGCTCACCGGCCTGATGGGCTGGATGGTGTTGATGGGCCTGACGTGGTGGATCTACGGCATCGGTCTCAAGGGACCTGAGCCGTCATGGGCTGCGATTCCCGGTCAGACCATCATTCAGGACGTGCCGGCATTGCGCTCAGCAGGAGCCCTCGAATCGTTGCCGAACGGCTACGAAGACGCCGATCCGGGCGAACTGCAGGAGCTCGTCGCTGAAGAATTCCTGGCCGAGGGATATATCCGCATCGACCAAGACAATCCGGCCTTTGGCCAGGCGCAGGCATCGGCGAGCGAGTTCCTCGAAGAAGACGGCGCGCTGACCGCCGGGCAGTACGAAGTCACCGACGTGTTCGACGTTGGCGGCGAGCGCTACCCGCTGATCGCGAACAACGAATCGCTCGACTTTGTGGCGTTCTTCCACACACCGCACTACACGGTGGTCGAGGTGTCCCCGTTGGTACCGGTGCGGACCGAGCCCGGTCGAGCGCCTGCGACGCCAGAGATCGACGACGAGGCGCAGAAGCAGTACGTGTACATGATTCGCGATCTCGGTGCCAAGCGCCAACCGGCCGTCGTCCTCACCATCGGCGGCGGAGCGATCTTCCTCGCACTGTGCTACCTCTTGCATCGCCGTGAGCGAATCTTGAAGCACAACCTCTCGTCCGCAGTCGCGACGGCCTGACCAATGGGGCAGTACTTACCCGTCGTGATGCTGATGATCCTGGCGATCATCTTCGGGGGGCTCAGCTTCACGGCGTCACGCCTCCTCGCACCGCGTCGGCCCTCGACGGCCAAGGAGGCGCCGTACGAGTGCGGCATCGTGCCGACACGTGAGCCCCCAGAGCGCTTCCCAGTCAGTTTCTACATCGTTGCCATGTTGTTCATCATGTTCGATATCGAAATCATCTTTGTGTACCCGTATGCGGTCAACCGTGACGGTCTCGGGTACTACGGCTTCTGGGCGATCCTCGCGTTCTCCGTGATCTTCTTCCTCACTTTCGTGTACGAAGTGGCCCGAGGCGGCCTCGACTGGGGCCCAATCCAGAAGTACCGCAGCCTCGAGGCTGACGCCGCCATGGTGTCGCCCGAACGCACGGCTGCTTCGACGATCCGTCGGGTCGGTGCCGAGGGACGACTTCCCGAGAGCGACAGCTCTGGCACCGAAGCCGCGTAACCTCCGCATACCAGACCCAGGGACTCACCAGACCCTGGCATCCAGCCGTACTTCGTAAGGGAGTCACAACATGGGCATCGTCAACGATGTGCTCGACGATGGACTCGGCGGGCTCACACACAACGTCATCACCGGCAAGGTCGAAGACCTGGTCAATTGGTCGCGCTCACGCTCGTCGTGGCCCGCTTCTTTCGGGCTGGCCTGCTGCGCGATTGAAATGATGGCCACGGGCGCCGCGCATTACGACATTTCGCGCTTCGGCATGGAAGTGTTTCGCGCCTCGCCGCGTCAGGCCGACATCATGATCGTCGCTGGACGCGTGAGCCAGAAGATGGCACCGGTGCTTCGTCAGGTCTACGACCAGATGATGGAGCCAAAGTGGGTCATCTCGATGGGCGTCTGCGCAAGTTCGGGCGGCATGTTCAACAACTACGCCATCGTGCAAGGCGTCGACCAGATCGTTCCGGTCGATGTCTATGCCCCGGGTTGCCCGCCGACGCCAGAAACGCTGATCCACGCGATCGAGACACTGCATGGTCTGATCGAGACCAACGAAATCATGAAGCGTCGTGCTGAGACCGGTGCTGGAGCCAACGTGCACGTGGAACACATTGAAGGTGGCACCACGCCCGTCCTGCTCGGAGTCAAGGGATGAGTGACGATCAGGGAGTCGCGGCCACTGCTGATGTCGGCGAGGATCCGACGCCCATGATCCACGGCTGCCCGGTCAGTCACTCCCTCGGCCAAGAAGTCATCCATGCGTCGGTCGACCAGTACCTCGACGTTGTCAAAGCGCTCGACGACGAGGGCTACACGATGTGCGTCGACCTCTGTGGCGTCGACTACCTCGACTTCATGGGGCGGTCGCTGCCCGTCGGCGTCGCCGCCGAACGCTTCGAAGTGGTTGTCAATCTGCTTGACCTCAGCAATCGTCGACGCACTCGCCTTCGAGTGCAGGTGCCCGAGGCTGCGCCCATCGTGGCCTCGTTGTTCGATCTGTACCCCGGCACTGAAGCAATGGAACGTGAGTGCTTCGACATGTTCGGCATCGAGTTTGTCGATCATCCAGACCTCACTCGCATCCTCATGCCCGAGGACTGGGACGGGCACCCGCTGCGCAAGGACTACGAAGTGGGCCGCATCCCGGTTCAGTTCAAGGGAGCCAACGCCTGATGAGTATCACCGACGACGCTGAGACAGCCACGAACTCCGACGAGCTCACGCCAACGACGTTGACCGGAGCCGAAGTTGCCGCGGCGGGTATCGACCTCGCCGTCGAGACACCAGACCCCGGCACGAACTATCACCTGTTCGTCGCCGGCACTGACGAAGGGGCACAAACCCTCAAGCCCCGCAGCCAAACCACTGCGCGTGAGCTCATGCGCGAGGTCGGCTCGGTTCTGCGCATGAGCGAGGCCGAAGCCGCCAACCTCGGCGAGCTTCCCGAGGACCCCGAAGAAGATCAGACGATGATCATCAACATGGGTCCCCAGCACCCATCGACGCACGGCGTGCTCCGGTTGATGCTCGAATTGCAGGGTGAGACTGTTCTGCGATGCAAGCCGATCATTGGCTACCTCCACACCGGCATGGAGAAGACCGGCGAGCAGCTCACCTACATGCAGGGCGGGACGAACGTCACGCGCATGGACTACTTGAGCCCGCTCAACAACGAGCTTGTGTTCTCGATGGCGACCGAGAAATTGCTCGGAATCGATGGCGACATTCCCGAGCGAGCCGTGTGGATTCGCATGCTGCTGTCTGAGCTCAACCGCATGTCGAGCCATCTGTTGTTTATGGCGACCAACGGGATGGACCTTGGCGCCGTCTCGATGATGATCTACGGCTGGCGCGAGCGCGAAGAGGTGTTGCGGTTCTTCCAAGAGGTCACTGGCCTCCGCATGAATCACAACTACATCCGTCCGGGTGGCCTCGCAGCCGATCTTCCGGCCGGTTGGCGTGATGGCGTCCTGCGAATTCTCGATCTCCTGCCGCCTCGTCTCGATGAGTACGACACGTTGATGACCGGCCAGCCGATCTGGCGGGAACGTCTGCAAGGCGTCGGTGTCATCACACCGAGCGAAGCGCTTGCGCTCGGGGCAACCGGGCCCATCTTGCGTTCCACCGGTGTCGAGTGGGACCTCCGCCGCGATCAGCCGTACATGCACTACGACGAACTCGACTTCGACGTCGTCGTCGGCTCGTACGGTGATGCATTCGACCGGTACGCAATCCGGCTCGCCGAGATCCGTGAGTCGATGGAACTGGTCCGCCAGATTGTCGAGCGCATCCCGGAGGGTGACTACCGGATTCAGAATAAGAAGGTCACCCCGCCGCCGCGTGCGCGGATCGACGAGTCGATGGAAGCGCTCATTCACCACTTCAAGATCTTCACCGAGGGCTTCAAAGTGCCCGAGGGTGAGGTGTACGTCGCGCTCGAGAGCCCGCGCGGTGAGCTTGGCTGCTACATCGCGTCCGATGGCGGACCGAACCCGTATCGCATTCACATGCGCGATTCTTCGTTCGTCAACATCCAGTGCCTTCCGCACATGATGCGTGGCGGGCTGGTCGCCGATGCGGTGGCCATCATCTCCTCGGTTGATCCGGTGCTCGGCGGCGTTGACCGATGAGGCACGTCATGTTTGCTGCGCGGATGGTCCTGAGAGTCGGCGTTGACCGATGAAATGCCGTTCCGTTACTCGGGGCACTGTTGCGCTCGTTGCGCCGGCCTTGTTCGGTGCTGCCTGTTCGACCGGCGATGATGTCGCTGGGGTCGGCGTTCTGACCGACACCGCCGACACTGGATCTGCCAACTCCGCCGCCGCGGAGACCGCTGTGCCAGCGCCGACCGACACCCAACCAGCCGACACCGAACCAGCCGGCACCGATGGTGCTGTCACCGATGGGTTCGTGTTCACCGCGCCGACAGACGACTACGTCATCACATTCCCCGGCGAGCCATCGCCGACGCCGCTCGCCGTTCCGCTACCCACGGGTCAGGTCGCCGCCGAGACGTTCATTTATGAAGATGGCGTCGATGCGGCATACTTCACCTCGGTGTTCGACTATCCCGAAGGTTCGATCGACAGTGATCCCGAAGTTGCGCTCCTCACGGCACGCGACGGTGCTGTCGCGAACGTCGGTGGGACTCTTGTCGACTCCCAATTTGTTGAGAGCAATGGAGTGCCGGGCGTCGCATTCGCCTTCGAGGTCGACGACGGTGCAAATTCAGGCGCCGGCGACGCCCTCGTTTTCGTCGATGGGCTCCGCCTGCACCAATCGTTCGCCCCCGGTTTCTCGGGGCAGACCGAGCAATTCCAGGCGTTCCTCGACACGTTCATGTTTACCGCCGACCAAGCAGGAGACAGCTGATGAGCCGTCTGTCCGATCACAACGTGGTGCTGGCCAAGGAGATCATCAGCCGCTACCCGAAGCAGAAGTCGGCGCTGATCCCGCTTGTGCACCTCAGCCAAGAACAGAACGGTTACGTCACCGACGACGCGATGCGGCATATCGCTGAACTCGTCAACGTCACGCCAGCCGAAGTGCTCGGCACAGCGTCGTTCTACGAGATGTTCAAGTTCGAACCCGTCGGCAAGTACGTGGTCAACGTGTGCACGACACTGTCGTGTGCGCTGCTCGGCGCCGGAGAGTTGCTTCACCACGCCGAAGAGAAGCTCGGAGTGAAGGCAGGTGGCACCACCGCCGACGGCCTCATCACGCTTGAACCGGCTGAGTGCCAGGCGGCCTGCACCGAGGCCCCATGCCTGCAGGTCAACTATCGCCACAAGTACCGCGTCACGCACGCCGACTTCGACGACATGATCGACGATTTGCGCGCTGGAAAGCTCGATGGCGAGCTGCCGCCGCACGGCACGCTCGGCATGCAGCGCCAGCAAATCCCGGACGACAAGGGCGTGGGCGCCGTTCCCCCGGACGACGTCACGGGCGGTCCTGCCTGGATTCCGGCCACTGTTCCGGAAGAGAGCAACTGACGATGAGCACCACCAATTCTCCCGGAGCTGTCACGCACGACTACATCCCAGGGTTCTACATCGGCGACCGACCCAAGGTGGTCACGTCGCGATTCGAGTACGAAGACAGCCACACCCTTGAGCGCTTCTTGGCGACTGATGGCTACAACGGTCTGAAGAAGTGCCTCGCGATGAGCCCGCAGGAAATGCACGACGAAGTTCGCAACTCGACGGTGCTCGGCCGCGGCGGTGCTGGGTTCCCGGCTGGCGTCAAGTGGGGCTTCACTCCGCAGGGTGTGTGGCCGCGCTACCTCGTGGTCAACGGCGACGAGTCCGAGCCCGGCACCTATAAGGACCGTCTCTTGATGGAGCGCGATCCGCATCAGCTGATCGAAGGCTGCCTCATTGCTTGTTACGCCGCTGGTCTGTCGCAGTGTTTCCTTTACGTGCGCGGCGAGATGGCGCTCGCCCAGGAGCGGATCGCCGTTGCACTGAACGACGCCTATGCAGCGGGGTACATCGGCAAGAACATCCTTGGCACCGACTTCAGCGTCGACATCGTCTTGCACTGGGGAGCGGGCGCATATGTCGTCGGCGAAGAGACCGCATTGATCGAGTCGCTCGAAGGCGAGCGGGGCATGCCGCGGCTCAAGCCACCGTTTTTCCCGGCGGCGGTCGGTCTGTACGGCAAGCCGACGATTGTCAACAACGTCGAAACGCTTGCGAACCTGCCGTTCGTTGCACTCAACGGTTCGGCTGCGTATACCGCTATCGGCACACCGACCTCACCCGGGACGCGCATGGTTGCGGTATCGGGCCATGTGAAGCGGCCAGGCGTCTATGAGATCATCAATGGCTCAACGACATTCCGTGACATTATTTACGGCGACGAGTTCAGCCAGGGGATCCGTGACGACAACGACCTGAAGGCATTCGTGCCCGGCGGCGGTTCCGCGCCCTGGTTCGTCGAAGATCAACTCGATATCCCGTTCGAAGGCAAGGAAGCCGGCGCGGCCGGTTCGATGCTCGGCTCAGGCGCCATCATGGTGATGGACTCCACGACCGACATCCCTCACGCCGCCTACACGCTGACCAAGTTCTACGCCCACGAGTCGTGCGGCAAGTGCACGCCGTGTCGCGAAGGCGGCACGTGGCTGATGCGCATGCTGGAGCGCGTCATCGCCGGCCACGGCACCGACGCCGACCTCGACCAGATGCGCGAGGTTGGCCAGACGATCTGCCCGGGTGACATGCCGCATGCATCGAGCAACCGGCTCGGCCTCGAAGCGGTCCCATTCCCGTACAAGATGACCACGATCTGTTTCGTCGGACCGTCTGCGTGGGCGCCGCTGCACTCGGCACTGACGTTGTTCCCCGAAGAGTTCGAGGCCATCGTGACCAAGGTGCCGAAGCGAGTCTCGATTCCCGTCACCGCACTCTCAGGAGCTGACGTATGACCGATGTCCCTGCCGAGGTGACGGACGATGAGGCAATCGAAGCGGAGCCCGAGCCCGAGCCCGAGCCGGATCCCAACGCCGTCGCCGTCACCCTGAACGGCCGCGAGATCATTGCTCAGAAGGGTGACCTGGTCATTGCGGTCGCCGAGAGCAACGGGGCCACGGTCCCGCACTTCTGCTACCACCCCCGGATGAGCTCGGTTGGCATGTGTCGACAGTGTCTCGTCGAGGTCGACACCGGGCGCGGCATGCAACTGCAGCCATCATGCATGATCACCGTGTCGCCCGACATGAAGATCGAGACCGAATCGCCCACAGCGAAGCGGGCCCAAGAAGGCATGGTCGAGCTGCTGCTCGCCAACCATCCGCTCGACTGCCCGGTCTGCGACAAAGGCGGCGAGTGCCCACTGCAGGACCAAGCGTTCTCGCATGGCCCCGGCGAAAGTCGGTTTGTCGAAGAGAAGCGTCACTACGAAAAGCCGATCCCAATCAGTGACCTGGTGCTGCTTGACCGCGAGCGCTGCATCCTTTGCGATCGTTGCACCCGCTTCGCCGACGAAGTTGCCGGTGACAAGCTCATTCACTTCACCCAGCGCGGCAACAACACGCAGGTGATGACGTTCCCAGACGAGCCGTTTGCGTCGTATTTCTCGGGCAACACCGTGCAGATCTGCCCGGTGGGCGCTCTCACAGCCGAGCCGTACCGATTCAAGGCGCGGCCATGGGACCTCGAACAGCAGGAGTCCACCTGCACGACGTGCTCGGTCGGCTGTCGTACGGTGGTCCAGTCGAGTCGCGACGAGTTGCTCCGCTACCAGGGCGTCGATTCCGACCCGGTCAACCACGGCTGGTTGTGCGACCGCGGCCGCTTCAATTTCGAAGCCACCAACTCTGATCACCGGATCACCAATCCGATGGTCCGCACCGATGCAGGACTCATCGAGACCCAGTGGAACGGCGCGATGACATCGGCGGCCGCACTCATCAACGAAGCCCTCAGAACCGGTGGACCTGAGAGCATTGCAATTCTCGGTGGCGCGCGTGGCTCGAATGAGGACGCCTTCGCCTGGGGGCAGCTCGCTGATGCGATCGACACGCCATACCGCGACGCACAGCTCGGCGACGGTCTGCCGATCGAGGTCCTCGGCCAGAAGCGAGCAACGATCGACGAGGCGGCCAACGCTGCGACCATCGTGCTGATCGGCCCGGATCTGAAAGAAGAGCTGCCGGTTCTCTATCTCCGCCTGCGCGACGCAGCAGAGAAGGGCCGGAGCAAGATTGTCGAGTTCTCTGCCGTCGACACCGGTATGTCGCGGTACGCCTGGAAGAGCGTCCGCCACCAGCCGGGCACTCAGCACGACGCCGTGCGGACGGCGATCGCCGACGCCGACATCGCCGCGCAGCTCTCCAGCGGACCGGTGGTCGTTGTCGTGGGCCGTCCGAACCTCGCAGAGTCCAGCGATGCGACCATCGCAGCGCTCCAGAATGTGCTCAACGCGGTCCCGACCGCGAAGGTGCTCCCGGCCCTGCGGCGCGGCAACGTTGTCGGCGCACTGTCGCTTGGCATGGCACCGACCAGCTCCGATGGTGATGCGATTGCGGCTCTCAATGCCGCCGCCGATGGCAGGATCGGGTTGTTGATTCTGGTGGGCAGTGACCCGCTCAACGACTGTCCCGACACCGAACTCGCGCGTCGTGCGCTCGCCGGGGCACGTCGGATCATCTCCGTTGACACGCACCCATCGGAGTCCACCCAACTCGCTGATGTCGTTCTCGCCGCGGCCGCCTACGGCGAGAAGTCGGGCACGACGACAAACCTTGAAGGCCGGGTGACGACGCTGGCCCAGCAGGTCACCGCCAGTGGAACGGCACGTCCCGACTGGATGATCGCCGTCGAACTGGCCACGTCGATCGGCGACCGATCGTTCGATGCCGACCACCCGCTCGGCAACGTCGCCACGGTCGATGATGTCACCGATGCAATTGCGGCAACAGCACCGTTGTTCCCCGGGGTCACCCGAGCGGCTCTTGCGGCATCGATCGATGGCGTGATGTCGATCCAGCCCGCGGCTGCACTTCCTGGCATCAAGGTCGAAGTCGCTGGTCGCAACAGCTACGACTACCGGCTGGTCGTCAGCCGGAAGCTGTACGACCGGGCGGTCAGTACGGCAATGTCTCCGTCGATTGCGAAGCTTGCACCGGGTGCCGGCGCACACGTGCATCCGCTTGACCTCGACGGCATCGGCGTCGATGCCGGTACCGACGTGAAGCTCATCAGCGCCAAGGCCACCGCTGTGCTGCCGGTCGTTGCCAACCACAACGTCCCGCGCGGCGTCGTCTGGGCGCCGTTCAATCAGTCCGGAGCTGGCAGTATCGAAGACATCATCGATGCCGCCGCTGCCACCACCGACGTCCGAATCGAACGAATCTGATGCTGTCTTCTCAACTCCTTGCTGCGCTGCCAACCGATGCGGTGCTGAACGGTCTCGTCGCGATCGACCCGATCACCGAAGGCAAGCTGACGTGGACGCCGATCTTCATCATCCTGGCCAAGGTCCTCATCGTCTTCGTGCTCGGCCTCGTTGGCACGATGCTGATGGTGTGGTTCGAACGCAAAGTCGTGTCGGGCATGCAGAACCGAGTCGGCCCGAACAAGGCCGGCCCGTTCGGGTTGCTGCAGACCCTCGCCGACGGCATCAAGCTGTTCTTCAAGGAAGACCTGCTGCCAAATCGGGCCGACCGCATCGTCTTCCGGCTCGCTCCGTTCTTGGCGTTCGTCCCTGCGTTTCTCGTTTGGGCGGTCATCCCGCTCGGCGGTGACTTCTCCGACGGCAAAGACGGATCGATCACGATCTTCGGTCAGGTCACCCGAGTCCAGCTCGCTGACCCTCCGGTCGGCATCCTCCTCGTCCTGGCTTTGAGTGGGATCGCGGTCTACGGCATCATGCTCGCTGGTTGGGCATCAGGTTCGAAATACCCGCTCCTCGGCGCGGTCCGGGCCACGGCGCAGATGATTTCGTACGAAGCAGCTCTCGGTCTCAGCCTGGCGGCGGTGTTGCTGTCGTCGCGAACACTGAGCACCAACGGCATCGTGCAAACCCAGGATCGCTTTGTCGACTGGAACATCATCACCACCGGCCTGCTCCCGTTCTTCGTGTTCGTCGTGGCCACCACCGCGGAGCTCAACCGACCGCCGTTCGATCTTGTCGAAGCCGAACAGGAACTGGTCGGCGGTTTCAACACTGAGTACTCCTCGATTCGGTTTGCGCTCTTCTTCCTCGCCGAGTTCATGAACGTCATCACCATGTCGGGCGTCATGGTGACGCTGTTCCTTGGTGGCCCGCAGGGGCTGTTCGACATCCCGGTGATCCCTGGCTACATCGAAGGCTCGATCTGGTTCGTTGCCAAGCTGCTGCTCTTCCTCTACATGTTCGTCTGGTTCCGAGCGACCCTGCCTCGCCTGCGTTACGACCAGCTGATGGACTTCGGCTGGAAGATCCTCATTCCGGTGTCGCTTGGTTGGTTCCTGCTGCTCGCAGCACTTCGTCAATTCGCCAACGGCGACAACGTGGCCAGCCTGCGGGTGGTCGGCATCGCCGGCATCATCGGGGCTGTCGCGATCGGTCTGTTCGCTGCGGCCCTCAACGTGAGCCGCAAGAACCGTGAGGCATCAAGCTCGCTGAGCCCGGTGCCGTCACCATCCGCTTCGAGCAAGGGAGCTGCCAACTGATGGGTTACTTCGAAGGTTTCCTCATTCCGCTCCGCCAGCATCGCCTCTTCGGCGGCAAGCAGGTGACCACGCAGTACTCCGGTGGTCGGCGCGCCAAGAAGAAGGGCGACATGGCGTCCGACTCGCAGGGCGACGAAAAGATTCTCAAGCCCGAGCGGTTGCATGGTCGTCACGTCCTCAACCGCTACGAGGACGGCATGGAAAAGTGCATCGGCTGCGAGCTGTGCGCCGGTGTCTGTCCTGCCAAGTGCATCCACGTGCGCGGTGCCGACAACGACCCCGAGAACCCCACGTCGCCGGGCGAGCGATTCGGTTGGATCTACGAGATCAACTACCTGCGCTGTATTCACTGCGACCTGTGTGTCGAGGCGTGCCCGACCGAGGCCATCACCGAGTCGAAGATGTTCGAGTTCTCGTTCACGAGCCGCCAGGATGCGATCTACACCAAGTCCGAACTCGTCGTCGACGACGCGGGCAAGGCCAAACGGCTCCCCTGGGAGGATTGGCGTGACGGCGAGGACGACCAAACCTCGGGCTGGATGCGCGCCACGTCTCCATCTGGCGACGCAACCTTTGAAGGAGAGGTGGGCTGGAGCAACGAACTCGGTTACGGTCTGCGTGCTCCGGAACCCAAGCAGGCCGAGCGAGATGCCCATGATCCCGATCGGGACAATGGGGACCGTCCCGTGAAGGTCGTCAAACGGTGAAGCGCGACTGCTGATGGATACCACGTTTCTTGAATATCTCGTCTTTTTCGCGGCGGCTGCAATGGTGCTGGGCGGAGCCATTGGTGTCATTACGCTGAAGAACCCGGTGCACGCCGCACTTGGCTTGGTCATGACACTGTTCGGCATTGCCGTGCAGTTCGTTGCGCAGGAAGCTCACTTCCTCGCCGCGGTGCAGGTGATTGTCTACGCCGGTGCCATCGTGGTGCTGTTCTTGTTCGTCATCATGTTGCTTGGTGTCGACAATGCCATGGACCTGTCGATCGAGCCGATCAAGGTCCAGCGTCCACTCGCTGCGATCATGGGCCTCGGGCTTGCGTCGCTGATCACCGCGGCGGTCATCAAGGCTGACAGCAGCACGGTGCTGCCCGGAGCGGTTGGCGATGGGATCGACGTCGCCACCGAGACCGGCGACCACGACAGCAACATCAAGCAGCTCGCCGAGAACTTGTACGGCGACCACGTGTTTGCCTTCCAGCTCACCTCCGTCCTGCTCGTGGTAGCGGTGGCCGGAACGGTCGTCCTCACCCGCAAGTGGCCGAAGGCCGATGCTGAAGACGCTGATGCGTCGTCATCGACCACGTCGGGAGCAGCCAAATGATCGCTGCGATCGAACCGTCCTGGTATCTGATCCTCGCTGCCCTGCTGTTCAGCATCGGGGCGTCCGGGTTGCTGATCCGTCGCAATCCGCTGATCATGTTCATGTGCATCGAGTTGATGCTCAACGCCGCCAACCTCACCTTCGTGGCGCTCGCCACGAAGTTGGGCGACATCAACGGCCAGACCGCCGTGTTCTTCGTGATGGTCGTGGCCGCTGCTGAAGTGGTGGTTGGCCTCGGCATCATCGTGTCGATCCTGCGCCGCAAGCCGGGCGCCACCGCTGACGACCTCGCGGAACTGAAGGGCTGATCATGATCGATCTCGTTTGGTTGGTTCCCCTCTTCCCGCTGGTCGGCTTTCTGACGATCCTCGTCGGCGGCCGCAAGCTGGGTGAACCCGAGGCCGGATATCTCGCGACTGCGATGGTCTTGCTGTCGTTCGTGACGGCTGTGGGCATTTATTTCGACTTGCTGTCACGCGACTCTGAGTCCCGGTCCGAAGTCGTCAACATCTTCTCGTGGGTGCCGGTTGGTGACTTGCAGATCGACATGGCATTCCTCGTCGATCCGCTCAGTGCGACGATGCTCCTGTTCGTCACCGGCATCGGCGCGTTGATCCACCTGTATTCGGTCGGCTACATGCACGGCGACCCGAAGTTCTCAAAGTTCTTCCTCTACCTCAACCTCTTCGTCCTCTCGATGACGCTGCTGGTCTTGGGGTCGAACCTGCTGGTGACGTTCCTCGGCTGGGAAGGCGTGGGCACATGCTCCTACTTCCTGATCTCGTTCTGGCACACCAAGGACGCCAACGCCACAGCTGGCAAGAAGGCCTTCGTCACCAACCGTGTCGGTGACTTCGGTGTCATGCTGGCGATGTTCCTCGCGTTCGGTGCGGTCGGCTCGGTCGACTACGCCGTGATCAACGACAGCGCACTTGCGGGCACGATGACCCAGGCAACGGCTACTGGTATCGCCGCACTGCTGTTTGTGGGCGCCGTTGGCAAGTCCGCTCAGCTGCCGCTGTACATCTGGCTGCCTGATGCCATGGCCGGTCCGACGCCGGTGTCTGCGCTCATCCATGCGGCCACGATGGTCACCGCCGGCGTCTTCCTCATGGTCCGGATCAATCCGGTCCTCGGTGCTGCCGCCGACTGGGTGCCGATGCTCATTGCCTGGACCGGCGCGATCACCGCGCTGTTTGCTGCGACCATTGCGTTGACGCAAAACGACATCAAGAAGGTGTTGGCCTACTCGACGGTCTCCCAGCTTGGCTACATGTTCTTGGCCGTTGGCACCGGCGCGTACGTCGCTGCGATCTTCCACATGGTCACTCACGCTTTCTTCAAGGCGCTGCTCTTCCTCGGGTCTGGTTCGGTCATCCACGGGATGAACGACGAACAAGACATGCGCAAGATGGGCAAGCTCTTCAAGTTCATGCCGATCACGGCGAGCACGTTCATCATTGGCTGGCTTGCCATCGCCGGCGTGCCACCGTTTGCCGGCTTCTGGTCGAAAGACGAGATCCTCTTGTTCGCCCTGGCAGAGAGCCCAGCGCTGTACATCGTTGGCATCGTCACCGCAATCCTCACCGCGTTCTACATGACCCGCCAGGTCGTCATGACCTTCTTCGGCGAGCAAAAGTGGGGCTCCCACGCGAATGCCGAAGAAGCAGCTCACCTCGAGGTGGATGACGCCGACGCGGGTGCAGCACCCGAGCCGGTCACGCACGGCGCGCACGGCGAGTTCAAACCGCACGAGTCACCGCCCACAATGCTGCTGCCGCTGGTTGTGCTCGCTGGGCTGTCGATGGTCGGCGGCATCATTCAGCTGCCATCACTCGGCTTCATTCCGAAGAGCATGCAGCACAAGCTGCTTGACTGGCTGCACCCGCTGGTCGAGTTCGGCAAGGGCCCTGAAGAGCGTGGCATCGGCGAAGCGGTCATCAAGGACACCTGGGCCTACGACAACAAGGTTCTCCTGATTGGCATCGCAGTGGCGTGTGCCGTCATCGGCATCGTCGGCGCATATCTCGTGTACGAGAAGAAGCGCATGAAACCAATCGAGCCTGAGCTGTTCGCGAACGGCTGGAACTATGACCGAGCCATTTCGTGGTTCATGGGCAACCCTGGCCGAAAGGGCTTCCAAGGTGTTGCCGATTTCGACAGCAACGTCGTCGATGGTGCGGTGAATGGCGTTGCCACCCTGGTGCGTGAGACGTCGAGTCAGGTCCGCAAGGGCCAGACCGGATACCTGCGTCAGTACGCCGGAGTGATCGGCGTCGGTGTCGTCTTGCTCCTCGGGTGGTTTGTCGTGATTCGAGGAATTCTGTGATGGGCGCGCTGACCGAAATGATGACGGCCGGGCTGGTTGCCGCCGAGGACTCCCACGGTGGCGCGATTGCGTTCCCAGTTCTCACGATGTTGATCCTCGTGCCGATCGCTGGCGCAGTTGCCGTGGCGATCAGTTCGAAGCGTCGACCTGAGATCGCCAAGCTCATCGCGTTGATGACCTCGGTTGGTGTGGGCGCCATGAGCATCTGGCTCCTCTCGTCGTTCGAGATGGGCGAGGCCGGATTCCAGTTCAGCTCGCAGCACACGTGGATCGAGCAGTGGGGCATTTCGTATCACGTCGGTGTTGACGGCATTTCGCTGTTCCTCGTCGTGCTGACCGGAGTGCTCTTCCCGCTCGCGATCGTCGGCACTGACCCCCATCACGACGAGAAGCCGTACCTGGCGTGGCTGTTGATGCTCGAAGCCGGTGTGATGGGTTCGTTCCTCTCACTCGATCTCTTCTTGTTCTTCATCTTCTTCGAGATCGTGCTCGTGCCGATGTACTTCCTCATCGGCGGCTGGGGCTACGAGAACCGTGTCTACGCGGCGACGAAGTTCTTCCTCTACACCATGTTTGGTTCGGCGTTCATGCTCGTCGGGCTGATTGCCACCGCGATGCTCGCCCGCGAGGACCTGGGCCGTCTCACCTTCGACCTCGTCGAGATCGCCGAGGGCGCTGACTTTGCGGCCAACACTGGGCGTTGGTTGTTCTTCGCCTTTGCCATCGCGTTTGCTGTCAAGGTGCCGATCTTCCCCCTGCACACCTGGCTCCCTGACGCCCATACGCAGGCACCCACCGCTGGTTCGGTCGTGCTCGCCGGCGTCATGTTGAAGCTCGGTACGTACGGGTTCCTGCGCTTCGGCCTCTACCTGTTCCCCGAGGCTGCGGTCTGGAGTCGTTCGCTCTGGCTGACCCTTGCGGTGATCGGCATCATCTACGGCGCAATTGCGGCGACGATGCAGAAGGATCTCAAGCGACTCGTCGCCTATTCCTCGGTGGCCCACCTCGGGTTCATCATCCTCGGTACGTTTGCCTTCACGTCCCAGGCGATCTCCGGTTCTGTCCTCCAGATGGTCAACCATGGTGTGTCAACCGGCGCGCTGTTCCTCCTCGTCGGCATGATCTACGAGCGTCGCAAGACCCGCCAGATCTCCGAACTCGGCGGCATTCAGAAGGTGGCACCGATCTTTGCTGCCGGCTTCATGATTGTGATGCTGTCGTCGATCGGCGTGCCAGGACTCAACGGATTCATCGGCGAGTACCTGATCTTGCTCGGTTCATTCCAGACTGCGCGGTGGTGGACGGTCGTGGCAACTGCCGGTGTGATCCTTGCTGCGCTCTACTTGCTCTGGGCCTACCAGCGTGTCTTCCACGGCGAGCCGGACGAGGACAACGCGAAGTTCCCTGAACTGCGTGTCAAGGAAGGCTTGGTGCTGCTGCCGTTCATCGTAGCGATCGTGTTCACCGGTGTGTACCCGAAGCCGCTGCTCGACCGGATCGAACCGAGCGTCGACGCACTGGTCGAACACGTGGTGGAGAACAGCGACTTCGAGAATCCTGAGTACGGCACCCAATGCGGCACCTTCGAGGTGGAGCACGAGGGCGAAACTGCCCAGGGCGAAGCAGCTGAGGGCGAGGCAGCCGAGAGTCACAGCGATGAGCCAGCCGAACATGACACTGCAGATAAGAGCTGCGACACAGACAGCAACGGCGTGGATCACGACGCCGTCGATGAGGGCGATGCAGACCACGGTGACGGCAGTGACGACGACAGTGACCACAGTGACGGCGAAGACGGTCACGACGAGGGAGAGGAGACCGGCGAATGATCGCTGAGCTCGTGTCCCAGATCTCGACGCACGAGGCCCCGGCCCAGGCGCTGCTGGCTCAAACCTTCGTCGGCCCCGAAGTCAACTGGTTCGCATTGTCGCCCATGCTGACGCTGCTTGCCGGCGCACTGGGCATGATGCTCGTCGGTGCATTGACACCGACGTGGTCGAAGGGGCTGTACGCACTGGTTGCTGCGGTCACGGCCGGCACCGCAGGCGCACTGGCAATGGTCCAGTGGGACGACATCACCGACAACGGCCCGACCACACTCGTCGGTGGAGCCATCGCGTTCGACACCCTCGCGATGTTCCTCACGATCACGATCTGCATCGGTGTGCTGCTCGTGTCGATGCTGACCGATTCGTTCCTGCGGGGCACGCCCAACGAGGGTCCCGAAATCTACGCCCTCTACTTGGTCGCCGCGATCGGCGGCATCGTCATGGTGTCGGCCAATGACCTGATCGTGCTGTTCCTCGGCCTCGAAACACTGTCGCTGGCGCTCTACGTGCTCGCAGCGTCGAACCGTCGCTCGCTGGCATCGGCAGAGTCAGGCATCAAGTACTTCGTGCTCGGAGGTTTTGCATCAGCATTCTTCCTCTACGGCATCGCGCTGCTCTACGGGGCGGCCGGGACGACCAACATCACCGAGATGGTCGCAACCTTCCAATCAGGCGTCGATCTCGACAATCCGAACGCATTGGCCCTTGCTGGTCTGGCATTGCTCATCGTGGGTCTTGGTTTCAAAGTCGCAGCAGCGCCGTTCCATGTGTGGACACCCGACGTGTATCAAGGTGCGCCGTCGCCCGTCACTGCACTCATGGCATCGGTCGGCAAGGCAGCCGCATTCGCCGCGATGCTCCGCGTCTTGGTCACGGCGTTGCCGTTCTTCCGTGACGACTGGCGCCCAGTCATCTGGGTGCTTGCCCTCTTGTCGCTGTTGGTTGGTTCGTTCCTCGCTGTGGTGCAGACCGACGTCAAGCGGATGCTCGCGTACTCGTCAGTCACCCACGCCGGCTTTCTCCTCGTGGGTGTCGAAGCAGCCGGTCACACCGCCGGCGAGTTGGACCCTGGCGACGGAATGCCATCAGTCGCGCTGTACCTGATGTTGTACTCGGTGCTGGTCATCGGGATGATCGGTGTCGTCACCGTTGTCAGCCGGGCCGCGGGCAACCGCGACGGCGACTCCTCACTTGATTCGTTCAAAGGGTTGGCGAAGCGCCGACCGGCACTGGCGCTGGGCTTCACTGTGCTGCTGCTCGCTGGAGCTGGCGTGCCCGTCACTTCTGGCTTCATCGCAAAATTCGGTGTCATCCAGGCTGCCGTCGAAGTTGAGAGCTATGCCCTTGCGATCATCGCCATGGTGGCGGCCGTCGTGGCGGCGTTTATGTATCTGCGGATCATGGTCAACATGTGGCTCTCGCCCCCCGAAGATGGCGCAGTTGAGGCCGATGCTGCTGGCACTGGAATTTCGATCGATCTCTCATCGGGGCTTGCAATCGCTGCTGCGGTTGCGTTCACCCTGTTTGTGGGTGTGTTCCCCAGCTGGCTGATCGACGCCGCCGAAACCGTCAACGTCATCGCCCGCTGATCGAGGCCGGCGGGTCAGGCCGCTCAACCCGCTGAATCAGGCCCGCAAGTCAGGCCGCTCAACCTGCTGAATTTAGGCCGGCGAGTCAGGCCGCTGAACTTGCTGAATCAGGCTGCTCAGTCCGGCCACCGAATGTTGCAGCTCAGGCTCAAGAACTCGAGTTCGATAACCCGGGGTGTGTCGGTCCCTCCCGTGAGTCCTGGGGATCTCAGGTTGGCGCCGTCGTCCACGGTCGGATTCCGGCCGTGTGCGTCGAGGCAGTGGTTTCGATGCTTGCTTCTGTGCTTGTTTTGATGCTTGTTCTGTTGGTGATGCCTGTGGTTGCGTCGACCGCCAGGATCGCGACCGCCAGTAACCGGCGACGTCGATAGCTTGCAAGCGTGCCTCCCGATGCTCCGGCTGCGATTCGTTCCCCGTTCGACCTGGTCCTGTTTGACCTCGATAACACGCTCTCGGACTTCGCATCGGCGCAGCGAGCGGCGCTTCCTGCCCTCCTCGCAGATCATGGTGTCTCCGACGGTGGGGAGTACCTCCCCGCGTTCAAGCGCCTTGCGGCTCCGCTCTGGGAACAGCTCGAAGCGGGTGAGCTGACGCTCGACACGTTGAACGACGAACGATTCCGTCTGCTGATTGAGCACACTGATCTCGAACTCGACCCGGCTTCGTTGGCACCTCAGTACCTCGCTTGGCTTGGTCGGTCGGGGGTGCTGTGGCCGGGTGCAATGGAGCTTCTCGATCAGCTTGACGGAGCAGTCACCATGGGCTTGATCACCAACGGCTACGGAGAAGTGCAACGGCCTCGCCTTGCCCAGTTCGAGCTCGAGGACTATTTCACCTCAGTCACCGTGTCGAGCGAGATCGGTCACGCCAAGCCGAGCCAGGCGTTCTTCGATGTTGCGCTCGGGGCGCATGGCAATCCCGATCCTGCTTCGGTCCTCGTGGTCGGAGACAGCCTGAGCTCGGACATCGCCGGGGGCGCAGCAGCTGGTTGCGTGACCTGCTGGTTCAACCCGGACGGACTTGAGCAACCGGCCGTGCCGCGCATCGACCATGTCGCCACCACCCTTGCCGACGTCGCCACGATTGTCTTGAGTGCGTGAGTGCGTGAGTGTCCCGGATGGTGTGGACCGTCTGGAGTGCGACCGGAGCAGGGGAGACCGCCCGGCGGGAGTTCCCGTCGGTTGATCCATCAGGTGTTGGTCATCGAGCCCTGGTCTCGCGCCCCGCATCCCGTGCGGGTTGCGCCGAACGAAACCTTCCGGTCTGTTCGCACTGCGAATCGGCGGGAGACCGGTTCGACCTTGATTGTCGCGAAGCGTCGCTCGGCATCGGGCGGCGTTACCGATCGCTCGGTCTGGTGACGTCCGGTCGCAGGTGGCTCTGAGGTTCGTCAGGCAAGCTGTGGTGTGTGTGACCTTCCCGTCGGTCCGGTCGATGGTGGTGCCCGAATGGTGCGTTTCCCCGTCGGGGCGAGTCCACGTGGCGACTCGATCTGGCGTCATCGTCAGCCCCAGCCGCCGTCGTGGACCGCATGATGATGGCGCTCGCACAAAGGAATCAGATTGTCGAGATCTGAAGGGCCGTGGTGTTCAGTCCAGAACCGGACGTGGTGGATCCGGCAGGCGTCGAAGCCGATCGAGCAGTCGGGGTGGACACATGATCGATGCATCGCGGCCAACGCGCGGCGCTGTGACCGCGTTGCAGTTCGCCGTGTTCGCCCGACGTCCAGCGCCTCGCCATCGGCGCCGAGGACAGTCGGGAACACGTCGGCATCGCAGCAGAGCCGACGCACCGTCGAGACGGGCAATGCGATGCCGTCGATGGTCTCGCAGACACCTCGGACCGACGCCTGGTCGACGAGTCGTTCGAAGCTCACCAGCACGTTGACCTCGGGCCGTCGCTCGGGACTGCCCGACGAATTGATCGCGTTGACCACCGATTGAACGCGGAGTTCCGACCAGGCGGTGTTGGCGTTGCCGTCGGCCGCTCGGTCGGTGGCGAGTTGCGCATCGATTGCCGTCCAGATCTCGGTATCGCGCAAGGGGTCGAGTTCGAGCAACGTGTGATGCATGCCGGTGACCTTGTCGATCCAGCGTTTGACGTTCGACCGACGCCGTTGTGAGGCCAATTCCTCGGGGGCGGTGTCGCCAGCATTGGCGGCATTGATCGCCGCAGCTTGCTTGCGCATGGCACGTTCGAAGGCGTCGACGTTCGACCGCGTGGCTTGATCGAGGTAGTTGTCCGCTGAAGCTGCCAGCCGTGCGCGACCGATGTCGTCGAGCTTGGCTGTAGCGCGAGCGATGGCGTCGAGGTGACCGGCGGACACGCTGCCTGCAGCGAGGGCGGACTCGAAGCCCGGCATCTGTGCGCACACATCGGCGCGGTCCGTGACAGCGCGGGCTTCGCGTTCGGACCGTTGGCCCGACCGGACATGGGCCCCTTCTGCCGAGCCCGCAGCGCCCGCAGCGCCTGCAGCAGTGAGTTCGCGAGCCCTTCGATTTGCGGTGATCTCGGCAGCGTCGGACCACGAGCGCACGATGCGGAGGTGGACAAGGTGTTCAGCGAGTTCGTCGCGAGTCATCGTCGCGACGTTCGCCGTCGAGGCGGCCCGGAAGGCGTCCTCGGTGGGTGGGCTGGGGATTGCATTCTCCGATCTCGAGTGGACGAAACCGGGGGAGTCGGTACTGACAACGGTACCGATCAGGTGTCACAGAGTTCGGAGTGGATGCGGCTGGACGTCTTCGTGGAAGCGTGGATGCCTGCGTGGATATGGGCGTGGATGGAGGTGGGCGTGGATGTGGACGTCGTGGCGCCCATCGTCGAGGAGCTGTACGGAGTGCAAGGTTGCTTCGAGTTCGTATCCGATTGATCGGGCCACCGCGCACGATGCGGCATTGTGTGTTGAGTGTTCGAGCACGATGCGGCTCAGGCCGACCTGGTCATGGCCCCACCGAGTCAACGCTCGACCCGCCCGCATGGCGACTCGACAACGGCGCGCATCGGGCAGGACCCAGTACGCGATTTCGGCGGTGCCACCAGGAAGATCGGTGTGCAAGCCGACACGGCCAAGTAGGCGGTCGTCCGCATCGACGATCGCGAAGTTCGCGGTCTGTTCGCGGAGCCACATCATGTGGCCGTACCCGATCCACACGCGTGCCTCGGTGACCGTGTCGATCCGTCGGGCGTGCCAGTGCCGGATGTCCGGGTCGGCGAATGCCTCGATCACTCGGTCGACATCACCGAAGTGAAATGGGCGGGCGATCAACTGGTCGTCGACCGCGATCGTGGGCTGAGGAACCGACGACATCGTTCCCGCAGGAATCGCGGGATCGACCGTTCGGAGCATCCCTGCAACCTAGTTTCACCGAGCGCCGACCTCGTTCGGATTGGTGGTCAGGTGACCCGTGCCGACAGGTATGACTCGCTGCGGCTGACGATCATGCGGGTTCGCTGTGGCACGCTGGTCGTGTGAGCGACGCACCTGCACAGCCCGGTCTCTACGACGCAATGAGCACGCTGCGTGCGGTGCGCAAGTTGCGGCCCGATCCGATTCCCGACGACGTGCTCGAGCGTGTGCTGCAGGCCGCGTGTTGGGCGCCGACCGGTGGCAACACTCAGCCGTGGCGCGTCATCGTGGCGACCGACCCGGACGTGAAGCAGGGTCTTGCCGACATCTACGCGCCCGAGTGGGCGAAGTACGTCGGCGGGTTCATGAAGATGATGGAAGGGCTGCCGCCCGAGCAGCTCGCACCGTGGGAGCGCGTCGCCGCGGCAGGCGACTATCTGGCCGATCACTTGCACGAGGCGCCGGCCATCCTCGTGTTCTGTGCCAACCCCAAGATGATGGCGATCACCGACGCCAAGCTCGATCGCGTCAGCGTCGTTGGTGGCGGATCGATCTACCCGGCGGTGCAGAACGCCATGTTGGCCTGTGTCGCGGAAGGGCTCGGATGCACGTTGACGACGTTGCACTGTCTCCGCGAGGACGAGGTGAAGACGCTGCTCGGCATCCCGGACGGTTGGGCGACTGCGGCCTTGGTCCCGATCGGCTACCCGGTGGGCAATGGCCACGGCCCAATCACGCGGCAACCGCCCGCCCAACTCGCCTACCGGAACACCTTCGGCACCGCCTGGTCGTGACGCTGCCAGCCTGACTGCGCCAGCCTGGCGGTTGCGCGACGTCGTGCACCTCAGTCGGTCAGAGGTGCAGCGCGTGCAGCCCACACGTCGGGTGTCATTGTCCAGTCGGTGAGGCGACCGGACTCGGCCGGAGCTTCCGGCGCACGGTCGATGGTTGCAGATCGACGAAAACCGAGCTTGGCCGGAACAGACGCGCTTGCCTCGTTTGCCTCATCGGTTTGCACGTGGACGACCTGGATGTCATCGATCCCGAACGCTGTGGTGGTCAGCGCCGCCGTCAACTCTGTGGCGTAGCCATGCCGGACGTGGTCGACGTGAATCCAGTAGCCGATGTCGAGGGTGCCCGGCCCGCTGCGCCGGTGCAGCCCCGCGCAGCCGATAATCTCGCCGTCGAGAAAGACGCCAAACGCGACATCGCCGCCCTCCTCCCAGTCACGGGTCCATCCCTCGATGAGTTGCACGCGTTCGGCGAGCGTGAGTGGCTCGAACCTGGCCCATGGCATCCAGGGCCGAAGGTGGTCGATGCTTGCGGCCACACAAGCAGAGAGCGCCCCGGCTTCGTCGTGGCGCCACCGGCGCAACGTGAGGCGACGAGAGGTGACCTGGCCCGGGAGGGGTTCAATGCCGGGGGTAGGAGCGTCGGTCATGACCCCAGCATTGTGCACTGCGCTGACCGCCACGGGAGATCCACCGTCAGTAGACGGGTGGCATGCGGACTGGGGAAACCTGACGGCTACTCCGCCGCACGCTCAACGGGCCAGGACTCAAGGGTCGAATAGGTCGACCCGGTGGGGTGCAGTCGACTTTCGACCAGCGCCACCTCGGTGACCTTGAACGACGATGCACACAGCATGCCCACCACCTTCCGGACGATTGCGCCGCGCTTCACGCGAGCAACAGTGATGTGGCCGTTGTAGGTGGGGCGCGGCGCGAGCGTGCCCAGGCCGTCGGTAGCGTTGACGATCGCCGCGGCCAACTCGTCGAGACCGGCGATCGGTGCGATCACTGAGTGGGTGCCGAGCATGTCGATGGAAGGGCCGACGGTTGCTGTGGCGGCGGGCAACGATGCGGATCGCAGCGCGTCGGCAACTTCGTCGGGGTTGGCGTCGCCGAGAAACCGCAGCGTCGCATGCCAACTCTCCGGAGGGACAAACCGAACGCCCCGCTGGTCCTTGCGGGGGAGTTCGCCCAGCATCTCCATCACATGATCCGGTGGCCACACGGCGAGAAAGAGTCGTGCCATTGACTCCAGCTTGGCCGCTGGCACGTCATTCACCACCAATGGTTCACGCCACCAACGGTTCCCGCCAGCCATTCGCGCCAGCGGTTCGCACCAAATATTCGCGAACGCAGTCGAGCCATGACCGACGCGCCCTTGTTCGCCCTCCTGAACAGTCACTGAGCATCGCGCCGTCCCGGACCCTTGACGGTGGCAGACTGTTGCGATGCAGTCGCGCCACTCGGACTTCAAGCGAAAGATGGTCCTCTTCGCGCTGATGGTCCTGGTTGTCGCCCTCGTGGCATCGACTGCCTTTGCACACACGGGGCTCAGCACGTCATCGCCTGCTGACGGTGAGACGGTGTCCGGACCGCTTGACACGATTTCGCTCTCCTTCACCGGCACGCCGATTGCCGAACCCGACAGCGTCGCTGTGGCCGATGATGCCGGCACCACGATTCTCCCCGTCTCTGTCGTGCAGACCGGTAACGACGTCGTTGCCACGTTCGACCCGCCGCTGGTTGCCGGTTCGTACGCTCTGGCATGGCGGGTTCGCTCGGACGACACACACTTCGTCGACGGCACGTTCGCGTTCAACGTCACGGTTGCTGTTGCGCCGACGACGACCGTGCCGGAATCTGGCACCACGCCACCGGCGACTGCGCCCCCCGAGACCGTGCCGGAGACCACAGCAGTCGCCGCAACCCCATCACTGGTGACCACTGCGCCAACCGCCTCGATTGACGACGCCTCAGCGGGCGCTGTCACGGAGCTCGACTCGTCTGGCTCCGTGCCAATCGCACCCGTACTTGGCGACGCCGCTGCTGCTGATGATGGCGAAAGTGTTGCCCGCATCGGACGACTGTTGATGTATCCCGCGGCTGTGGCTGCAATCGGCATGCTGGTGTTTGCCGCGTTCGCGTTCGCCGGCCGTCGGGAGGAACTCGGCACGCTCATCCGGGCTGTCCGCTGGTTGGGCATCACCGTGCTCTTTGGCGCAGCGCTCGAACTCGTCGGATTGTCGTCGCTGCTGGGCGGATTCGGCGAGGTGGTCGGTGATGGCGCCGGACGCGCCGCACTGGCGCGTCTGCTCGGCGGCGGCCTACTCATCATCGGCTTCGCCGCAATCACCGGCGTGTCGTCGGCTCCCCGGACCCGTTCGCTCTCGGCGGCCGTTGTCGACCGACCAGGCGCCGATGTCGCTGCTGGGCGGCCGCAATCGGCTGAGGCGCGGTGGCGGCCATCCGGTCTCGACAACATCGGTCTGACCGGTGCCGCGCTGATCATCATCTCCTTTGCCTTCGACGGTCACACCGTGAGCCGTGGACCGCGCGTGCTGCACGCGCTGACAAGTGTCGTGCACGTAGCCGGAGCAGCAGCGTGGGCCGGTGGCCTGGTCGCACTGGCGGTCGTACTGTGGCGCCGACACCACGACGGCGTCAACTCGTTTGCTCTCGAGATGGTGGTGCGATTCTCGGTGCTCGCGATGGCTGCGCTCGCCCTCACCGGAGTCGTGGGCGTTGTGATGGCGTTGTTCATCGACAACGATGTGTTGGGATACGCCGGGACCGACTGGGGTCGCCTGATGATTCTCAAGCTGGCATTGGTTGCTGCAGCCGCATTGCTCGGCGCCTACAACCATTTCCGTGTCCTGCCAGAGCTGACAGCGGAACCGACCAATCAGGTGGTGATTGCCACGACGCGGCGCACCGTCACCACTGAAGCTGGACTCGTGCTGGCTGCGGCAGCTGCGACTGCGTTGCTGGTCGCCGCGTCGACGCTCTGACCGGGCTGCGCTCGAACTCGGTCGAGCGATTCGTTCAGGCTGGTTGCATCTCCGCTGCACGCTTCTCGGCGTAGCGCTTGGCGACGCGAGCGCTGGTGGCCATCCGCTTCATCAGCCTCTCTTGAGCCGCAGCGCCTTCGCCGGACAGACCGCCGATGTTGGCCGCGTCCCATTGACGCAGAACGACTGGAGCGAGGATCTGGTCGTGGTGGATCTGGAGGTCGTAGATGCCTGCTTTGGCGATCGCCTTCGCATGACGCTCGAATTCAGGGATCCCGGTGCCGGGCATGGAAAAGTGGCGGACCTGCTTCTCCATGGCGATCATCATCGTGTTCGGGTCGGCCGCGATGGCTGCCGCAGCGAGATCTCGGTAGAAGAGCTGGTGCAGATTTTCGTCACTGCCTACCCGCTTCATCACTTCGTAGCCGACAGGGTCGCCGATCTGGGCTCCGGTGTTGCGGTGTGAGATGCGTGTCGCCAGTTCCTGGAGCGCAAGGTAGATGAATCCTTCGTGCGTGGTCTCAGGGTCGGGCGTTTCGCCTTTGCTGACCTGCACCATGCGCGACCGTTCGAGCTCGACGGGGTCGATCGCACGGGTGACCATGAGGTAGCCGTAGATCGCCATCGAGTGGCGACCTTCTTCGGCCGTCCAGCGGCGAGCCCAGGTGCCCCAGGCGCCGTCTTTGCCGAACATTCGCTCGACGGAGCGGAAGTAGTACGGCAGGTTGTCTTCAGTGAGAAGGTTGACCAGCAGAGCGCTGCGTACCTCTGGGGTCAGTTCGGCGCCGGCGAGGTCCGCGTCTTCGGGATTCCAGACGTGACCTTCCATGTGGTCGCGCCCGCGGCTGTATGGCACGTACTCGTGCGGAAACCATTCTTTGGTGGTTTCGAGGTGCCGTTCGAGAAGCCGCTCGACGTCGGGAGTGATGGCGTGGAGGATTTCCTGCTCGTTCACAAAAGCCAGCCTACCGACCAGTAGGTAGCTTGGCGAATCAGGGGGACGATCTTTCCGCAGATGGGAGGTGATGCGAGGCGATGGAAGGTGATGGAGGGCGGGACGAAGCGCGAGGATGGTGGCGTGTTGCTGCGTGGTCCACGCTGGATACTGTTCGGGTTGTGACCGTCGAAAACCGCCCGCTGCCCGGCAACGCGACGCCTCGCGTTGACCAGTGGTTGTGGTCGGTTCGAATCACCAAGACACGCGCCGACGCCGCAGAGCTGTGCCGTTCGGGTCATGTGAAGGTGAACGGCAAGACGGTCAAGCCAGCCGCGAAGCTCGTCGTGGGCGACCGGATCGAGACGCGAGTTCACCAGCTTGAACGAGTGGTCGTGGTGACGAAGCTGATCAGCAAACGCGTCGGTGCTGCCGTCGCTATCGAGTGTTTCGATGACCACAGCCCGCCGCCGCCGGAACGCTCGCTCGCGCCGCCCGTGTTCGAGCGCGATCGAGGTGCGGGTCGCCCGACCAAACGCGACCGGCGACGCCTCGACGAACTTCGCGGCCGAAGTGATCGAACACGTTGAGGATGCGCAGTGAACTCAGATCCCGACGAACACGTCCCTGACCCAGCGCTCTCCGGCGACGAGGAGATGCTTGCTCCTCAGCCGGCGGTCCGCGGGGGGATGGCGCTGTGGGCGCTCTTCTTGGGTTTCGGCATGTTGATGGTCGGCAACGGCCTCAACCTGGCGGTGCTCGGCGTGCGCGTCGTCGACGAGGGGTTCGGTGTGCGGACCAGCGGCTACGTGATGTCCAGCTACTTCGCAGGCTTCCTGATCGGTCCAACGATCATCTCGCGTCTGCTCTCGACGGTTGGTCACATTCGTGTATTCGCAGGGCTGGCATCGCTGGCGTCAGGAGCGGTGTTGATCCACTCGATTTCCGTCGTGCCGATCACATGGGCGCTGATGCGGTTGGTGTTCGGCTTCTGCATGGCCGGACTGTTCATCGTGCTCGAGTCGTGGCTGAACGATGCTTCGACACCAACGACGCGCGGGCGGACCCTCGCGGTCTACATGGTCGTCTCGATGGGTGGACTCGCGATCGGTCAGCTGATCATCGCGTTCGTCGACACCGCGGGCTACACACTTTTTATCTTGGCTTCAGTGCTCGTGTCGCTTGCGGTCGTGCCTGTCACGTTGGCAGCAACCACGGAAGCGCCACCGGTTCGCGAAGCCGAACGGCTCGGGTTGAGTGAGCTCTACCGCACAGTGCCGACTGGCCTCGTCGGCATGCTGTTCACCGGTATGTCCATCGGCGTGCTGTTTGGTTTGGGTGCCGTCTATGCCGCCGGAGTGGGGTTCAGCCCCGGCCGTCTCGCGGCGTTTCTCGTCCTGCCGACGGTGGGCTCGTTGTTGATGCAATGGCCGATCGGTCTGATCTCGGATCGTCTGCCGCGACGTGGCGTGATCTTTGTCGTCGCGCTCGGCGCTGTCGCTGTCTGTGGGGTGATGGCTGTGCTGCCGTCCCGCAGCCCGTTGATACTGGTCGGGATGTTCCTGCTGGGTGGGATGACATTTCCGCTCTACTCGCTCCTGCTCACGTACACACTCGACCGGTCTGCACCCGGCAAGGCGATTGGTGCAAGTAGTTCACTCCTGCGCGTCAACGGCGCCGGCGCGGTGATCGGACCTGTGATCGCATCTTCGTTCATGGGCTCGACGGGGCCGACAGCATTCTTTTGGGCACTGGCGGTCACCCACGGCGTCATCGTTGCCTATGTCGGCTACCGGATCGTGTCGGCAGATGCCCTCCCGCTGGAGCGCCAGGGCAAGTTCGTGGCGCTTCCCGCCCGGTCGACCGAGCTGGCTATCCGCCTCACAGCGCGACCCCTCAAAGCTTCTCGCGCGGCGCTCCGCCGCAAGAAGCCCGACTGACGCAACCCACGGCCGCGCAGTTCGGAGACTGTGCCGGGGCTGCGTTCAGGCGAGGGTCTTGGTGCGCCAGGCTTCGGTCGCTGCGACCTGGTTGAACGTGTAGAGATGGATGCCCTCAATGCCGAGATCGGCGAACTGGCCAGCGAGCGGCTTGAGCAATTGGTCCGGCTCGAATGCTCGTTGGGTCATCATTTTGCCGAGTGCCTTGCGGTTCTTTGAGAGGTAGCGGAGCGACGTGCCGACACCGAGGCGAACACCCATGGTCATCAGCTTGGTCTTGTCGATCACGCCCGGCACGCCGAGGTGCACCGGAACGGTCAGGCCAGCGGCGCGTTCGCCGCGCAGCCAGGTGCGAATCTGGTCCGCGGAGAAACACATCTGCGTGCTGACGTGGGCGGTGCGGCCGGAGTCGAGAATCATCTGCTGCTTGACATGCAACGCGTCGTGGAGTTGCTCCGACTTGATGAGCGGATGGCTGTCGGGGTACGAGGTGTACCCGATGTGGTCGACTTGGCGATGTTCGGGACCGTCGGCGTCATCGAGTGCAAGAAAGGCCTCGATGAACTCGATGGCATCGAAGAAACAGCCCGGCGGATCGGCGTCGCCACCGACGACGAAGACCTCACGGATACCGATCTCGACCAAACGATCACGAATGGCGACGAGATGCTCGGGGGTCTGGACCATCCGGGCAGAGAGGTGTGGCGTGACGCGGTGACCGGCGGCGACGAGCGCAGCCGTTTCGTCCAAGGTGGCCTCGATCGACTTTGCGGGTGAGCAGGTCATCGAGATGCTTGAGTGTGGAGCGAGTTCGGTGATGGCACGTTCGAGACTTTTCATGGGGATGAGTTCGACCTTGGCATCGCGGATCATCGATCGCAGGTGCGACGGACCCGGCTGCAGCAGCCCGCGCCCGATCAATCGCCGGCCCCGTGTCGGCTTCTCGGTGTGCAGCATCTTTGCTTCGGCAGACATTGGTGGCCCCCGTTCCTTGGTTGATTGGTCACACTGGAGGTCTGACCCTCGTGCGATGATTGTTCAGCTGAGTCCGACGATGTTGCCGTCGGCGTCGATGTCGATGTGTTGCAGTGCAGGTGTCTTGCCGAGGCCCGGCATGGTGCGCATGTCACCGCAGATCGGGTAGACAAACCCGGCGCCGACCGACGCCCGGACTTCGCGGACCGGCAATGTCCAGCCGGTGGGGGCTCCTTTGAGGCTCGCGTCGTGGCTCAGCGATAGGTGCGACTTGGCGATGCACACCGGGAGGTTGCCGAACCCGTTTGCTTCGTAGTTGTCGATCTGCTTGTTGGCCTGTGGCGAAAATTCGGCGCCGTCTGCCCCGTAGACCTTGGTGGCCACGGTGGTGATCTTGTCGCGCAGGCTCATTTCGTCTGGGTAGAGCACCTGGAAATTGCTCTCCTCTTCGGCTGCTTCAGCCACAGCATGGGCGAGTTCGGTTGCCCCCGCGCCGCCTTCGGTGAAGTGCATGGAGACCGCAGCGCGAGCGTTGAACTCCTCGGCGATTTCCTTGATCGCGTTGATGTCACCATCGTGATCGCCAGGGAACACGTTGATGGCCACGACGGGAGTGCAGCCGTGGATACGCATGTTCTCGAGTTGCTTGCGGAGGTTGTCGCCGCCCTGGTGGACTTCGTCCGGGTTCTCTTTGAGGAGATCTTCGGGCAACGGCTTGCCGGCGACGATCTTGTGGTTGCCGGAGTGTGCCTTGAGGCCCCGCACCGTTGCGACCAGTACGGCGGCGTCGGGAGCGAGTCCGGAGGCTCGGCACTTGATGTTGAAGAAGCGTTCGGCGCCCATGTCGGCGCCGAAACCGGCCTCGGTGATGAGGTAATCACCCATGTGGATCCCGATGCGGTCGGCAACGATCGAGCTGTTGCCGGTGGCGATATTGCCGAACGGGCCGGTGTGGACGAGCGCCGGAGTGTTCTCCAAGGTCTGCATCAAGTTGGGCTTGATGGCCTCCATCAAGATGACTGCCATCGAGCCGGCTACCTTCAATTCTTCGGCGGTGACCGGAGTACCGGACTTGGTGTAGCCGACGACGATACGGCCGAGGCGTTCGCGCAGATCCTGCAGCGATGTGCAGAGCGCCAGTGTGGCCATGACCTCAGAGGCTGCGGTGATGTCGAATCCGGTTTCGCGGGGCACGCCGTCGAGGCGTCCGCCAAGGCCGATCACCGCGTTGCGAAGCGAACGGTCGTTGACGTCGATGACGCGCCGCCAGGTGATGTTGTGCATGTCAAGGCCTGACTCGTTGCCGTGGTGCAGGTGGGCGTCGAGTGCGGCCGAGCACATGTTGTGGGCAGCGGTGACGGCGTGCATGTCACCGGTGAGGTGCAGGTTGAGCAGTTCCATCGGAACGACCTGGCTGTAACCGCCGCCGGCTGCGCCTCCCTTAATGCCGAACGTCGGACCCATCGATGGCTGGCGCACGGCGATGACGCCCTGTTTGCCGATGTTGCTGAATCCCATCCCGAGGCCGACCGTCGTGGTGGTCTTGCCTTCGCCGAGTGGGGTCGGGGTGATCGCCGAAACCACGACGTACTTGGCCTTGGGTCGATCCGCCATCTTCGCGATCGCGTCGAGCCCGATTTTCGCGGCGCCGGACCCGTAGGGCTCGAGGCATTCGAGCGGAATGCCGGATGCCCCGGCAATGTCGGCTAACGGTTTGAGCTGTGCTTTGCTCGCGATCTCAAGGTCAGAGGGAAATCCCATGGTGTCTGTCCGTTCTGCCCGGCAAGTGTGCACCGAGCGGTCATGGGTTAAGGCCCAGCTCAACCGAGGTTTCCGTTGATTCCGACCACCACTGGATTCCGCATGGTGGAACGGTTCCACTATATAGAACAGATGGGGTCGTGTCCAGAGCCGCGTGCTGCACCTCTTTCCGGTGCCGCGCTTGAGCAGCCCGCCGGCCTGCTGACACGCGAGACTGCGGTATGGCTTCGAAATCTGTCACTGCCACCATTTCGTCCGGCAAGATCAAGGGCAAGCTTGATTCGTCGGGCCGGTTCGCGAACTTCCGCGGTGTGCCCTTTGCTGCACCGCCAGTCGGAGCGCTGCGTTGGAAGCCACCGGCGCCGGTTGAGCCGTGGAGCGGTACCCGGGATTGCACCAAATTTGGTCCATACGCATATCAGCGCGCCGCTGGTTTCGAGCTGTTCTTCAACACGTTGGTCGAGGGGCTTGGTCTCGGCGCGGCTCGGAAGCGCTCGCTGCAAGCCGCGCTCAAGCTCGCCAAGGTGAAGCAGAGCGAAGACTGTCTCCAGTTGAACGTGCGGATGCCAGCCCATGCCGATCGGCTCGGCCGCAAGCTTCCGGTGATGGTCTGGATCCATGGCGGCGACCACACCGATGGCAGTGGCACGGAGCCGCTCTACGACAGCAACGTCCTTGCTGAGCGCGGCGCTGTGCTCGTGACGATCAACTATCGGCTTGGCATGTTTGGTTTCCTCGCCCATCCAGAACTGGCAGCAGAGTCGGCCGATGGCGTGTCGGGCAACTACGGCCTCCTCGACCAGATTGCAGCGCTCGAGTGGGTGCGCGACAACATTGCCGTGTTCGGCGGCGATCCCGACAACGTCACCATCTTCGGCGAGTCGGCTGGCGGTGAGGCAGTGCTCAACTTGATGACCGCACCGCGCGCTCGTGGTCTGTTCCATCGCGCGATTGCGCAGAGCCCGAGTGACAGCGGCCGCTGGTTGCACCTGCGTCGGCCAGCGCTCGACTTCTCGGCTGCCGAAGACGCGGGCGTCGAGTTCGCGAACGAGGTTGTGGGCTCTCCTGCTGGTCAGCTTGCCCGCCTGCGCGAGATGTCACCTGAACAATTGACGACGCACTATCAGCAGCTCCCGTTGCTCGGACGTCACTTCTACCCGGTCGTCGACGGCGTGATCTTGCCGACAACGCCGATGTCGGCGTTCAGCGCGCAGCAGCAGGCATCGGTGCCCTTGATGATCGGCTACAACAGCGACGAGGCAACACTGTTCGCAGACCTCATGCACCCGGCCGGTGGAGAGTTCCACCGTGACGTCACGCAGGGCTCAGTTGAGCCCATGCCGATCGGAGAAGCTCGCGATGCGTTTGCCCGGTCGTATCCAACGGCCGGGCACGTCGATCGATTGATGTCGGCGTACCCAGGGCTGGCGACGATCGACAGTGCCGCTGTCGCCAAGCACGGTGGTGATCACATGTTCGGTGTCCACGTCGATCATGCAGCGCGGCAACATGCGGCGGGTGGGCATCCGGTCTTCCGCTACTACTTCACCGCGACGCCGCCGTCGAAGAAGCAGACTGCCGGAGCGTTTCACGCTGCGGAAATCTTCTACGTGTTCGACACCAAGTTTCCGATGGTTCCGGTCGCTGACGATGCACATCTCACGGTCTGCGACATGGGTGACCGTTGGTTCGCATTCGCCGCGGCGGGAATACCGGATTCGCCCGGACGCGAGCCGTGGCCGGAGTACGACCCAGGGAGCCCGCAGCAGATGGTCTTCGGTCGGCCGATGTCGGGTGTGGAGAACGTGCCGCCGTCGCCGGGGATTGATCTCATGCGTGAACGTATCGAGTGGCTGACCGAGACGTTGGCAGGGCCGCTCGAGCCGGTCGCTCCTGATTCGGCGGATGACGGCGAGCCCGTCAGGGTGTGAGCTCGTTGGCGCAGTGGAGGCCCGAGACTATCGGTTCTCGCTGTCCGAGCAGCTGCGCTGTGTGGTGTCGTCGAGGTCGATGCTGATTGTCTGTGTGGTGTCGCCCTCGATTGTCGAGCCGGTCACCTCGCCATCGATCTGCAGGCGCTCGCCAGCGGTGATGGCGGCTGCGGGGTCGGTTGCGGAGAACAGGTTGGCTGAGTCGAAGGTGACCTGCGCGGTGCCGTCACCGTTGTCGACGATGCCGATGGTGCCACCCTCGCTGAGGTAGCCAAGGGCCCGGAACGGGGCGTTGGTCGAACACAGATCGACGATTCCATGGGTGTAGCCGAACTGCGGCGCTGCCGGATCGCTCAGGCGAACAGTGCCAAGGCTCGCGCACTCGACAGGAGAGATGCCGCTGGGGTTGGCAGCGACTTCGAAGGAGCCGCCACCTTCAAATGCCAACATCGCGAACCCGTCATCACCCAAGTCGGTGTACTCGCCGGTGTCGATCGGGATGCCTGCCTCGGAGTACAGACCGAACGCGTTGCCTTCGTCGATCCCCTTTTCGATGACCAGTGGGCCGAACTCGGCGACGGCGACGTAGCTCGTGACCTGGTACCCGGGAACTGGACTTGTGGTGCAGGCGTGAACAATGTCGTACACAGTTCCAGCGACCAGCGCCGTGCCGGGCGCGGCAGGCGCGGTGCCTGTGGGTGGTGCAGTGGTGGGCGCGGCCGAGGTCGGAGGGGCCGTCGTCTCAGGAGTCACGGTTGTCTCCGGCGCGATGGTGGTTTCGCTGGCAATCGTGGTCGGCGGAGTCACGGTCGTCTCAGGTGCAATCGTGGTCTCGCTGGCAATCGTGGTCTCAGGAGCCACGGTCGTTCCGGGGGCGGTCGTCGTGGTCGTCGACGCGTCAGTCGAAATCGTGTCGTCATCACCACTCTTGATGATCAGAAAGATCGCGAGGGCGGCAAGCGCTCCGATGCCCAGTGCAATCGCGCCAGGAATGAGCCACGCCGGGCGTTCTGAGCCTGGGTTCGTGGGTGGCACGGGAGGAACCGGGGGGAGGTTCCCCGTGTTGGCCCAGAGATCCGGCTCGCCGTCGTTCCCTTGGTCGGTCATGCATAAAGTGTGACACACGGTCTGAAATCGTCGGCGGCACGCCGGACGTCGTGGCTGCCGGTCAGGATGAGCAGGACAGCATCGAACAACCGACGCGCTTGCGGGCCCAATCGGGGCGCAGCGTGGCGTACTCGGCACGGCCTGGCTGATCGTCGTACGGATGACGCAACAGGTCGAGGAGTTCGTCGATCATGTCGTACGACCCGGCGTCAGCTTTGTCGATTGCCAGCTGAGCGAGGTAGTTGTGCAGGACGTACTTCGGGTTGACGGCGTGCATCGCGGCGCGGCGTTCGTCTGGAGATTGGTTGGCCGTTGCGCTGATCGTGACGTAGCGACGGAACCAGTCGGCCGTTCGCGCCAGGACCTCGCCGCTGAGTTCAGTGACCGTGTAGTAGGCGCCGTGCAGCGGCTGCATGAGCTCGCGGTCGGTAACCGCAGTATCGATTTCTGTGACGTCGATGTCGCCGAGCGTGCGGAAGAAAATGGTCATGTCGGTCTCGACGAGCGGCAAGATCTTGAGGAGTTCGTTCGCGAGCTCGCGGCGTGCGTCGACGTCGAGCGCTCCGTCCGTGAGTCCGAGTTTTGCGGCCAGTGCAGTGTCCCAGGCGTTGCTGAAACAGGCGGGATAGTCGTCGACCACGGATTGGAGCGGGGCAACGTCGTTGACGAGCGACGAGAGCGCGCCGCCGAGTCGGCTGAGATTCCACTGCCCAATATTGGGTTGGTTGCCGTAACGGTAGCGCTTGCCGCCGGCGTCGGTGGTGTTTGGTGTCCAGCCGGGGTCGAAGTCTTCAAGCCAGCCGTAGGGGCCGTAGTCGATAGTGAGCCCGAGGATCGAGAGATTGTCGGTATTCATCACGCCGTGCACGAAGCCGACGCGCATCCAGTCGACCATGAGATCAGCCGTGCGCTCCATGACTTCGCGGAACCATGCCGTGATCACTTCGTCGGTGACGGGTTCCATCCCGGCGGTCCCATTGGTAGGCCCGTCGGCGGCTTCACCCGCCAGGAGGTGGGGGAAGTGGCGGTGGACCGTGTGCTCGACCAACTGGCGGAGGAGGTCGACCTCGCCGCGGGAGGCCGGCAGCTCGAAGTGTCCGAATCGGACAAAGCTGGGTGCGACGCGGCAGACAACGGCTCCGTGTTCCGGTGCAGGATGTCCGTCGTAGAGCATGTCGCGCACGACTTCGTCGCCAGTGAGTGTGAGGCTGAGTGCCCGCGTTGTCGGAACGCCGAGGTGGTGCATTGCCTCGCTGCACAGGAACTCGCGAATCGAACTGCGCAGCACGGCGCGGCCGTCGGCGCCACGCGAGTACGGCGTGGGTCCGGCGCCCTTCAGTTGGAGGACCTGGTGGCTGCCGCTGGGTGTGGTGACTTCGCCGAGCGCGATGGCTCGTCCATCGCCGAGCTGTCCGGCCCAGTTGCCGAACTGGTGCCCGCCGTAGGTCATGGCGAACGGCGCCATGTCGGCAGGCACCTCGTTGCCAGAGAACACGCGCGCGAACTGCGCGCTGCGCACGGCGCTCTCGCTGATGCCGAGTTCGGTGGCAACTTCAGGGGAGTGTGCGATGAGCGTTGGATCCGCTGTCGGCGTTGGAGTCACCCGAGACCACGCAGCGTCGTTCACCTGGCGACGCACATTGCGCTCGTCAGGGTCGCCAGGTAGGTCGTCGAGGTACCAGTGATCGGTGGTGAACTCGAGTCCGGTCATCGGGTCAGTCTCGCAGGGTGCGCAACGACCGCCACCCGATGCGCGGCATAGTTCGAGTGGACAACGGCGTCATCCCAGCGGCGATGTCAGCCGGGCGGTCACTGCTGCACGAACTTGTGCGTCGAAGCTGTTGACGTGGGCTTCGACAAGCCGAGCGACCTGCTCGGCATCGCCGCTGCGCAGGGCGTCGTGGATCTCGGCGTGTTCGTCGACAGCGTGGGCCATGTCGTGGACGTCGGCGAGGTACATGTGCCAGAGCCGATCGCTCTGTGCATACAAGACATCGAGGTTGGCGGTGAGGAAGCGATTGCCCGATGCGCGCCAGATGATCTCGTGGCAACGTCGGTCGAGTTGGAGGAGCTCGGCGGGTGCCTTGCCGGGTTGCCGTGTTTCGGCGAGCACGTCAGCCATCTCGGCCCAGTCGGCTGCGGTGCCGCGTTTGGTGGCGAGTCGGGCTGCGTAGGGCTCCATGACGGCGCGAGTCTCGTAGAGCATCGAGAGTTCGTCGACGTCGATCGCACTGACGAACATGCCGCGCCGCGGAATCACGGTGACGAAGTGGTCGCGAGCGAGTCGTTGGAGTGCCTCGCGAATCGGCGTTCGGCTCATTTCGAGCACGACTTGCAGGTCCGCTTCACGAACGACGTCGCCGGGTGCGAGTTCGAGGCGGATGATCATCCGGCGGATCTCGTCGTACGCGCGCTCGGCGAGCGACAGCGGTGGCGGTTCCTCAGTCGACAGAGCAGTTGACACGGCCCTCATACTCTGTTGATATATCACCACTGTCAAGAGACGACTTGGTGCCAGGCACCAACTCGTCCTCCGCCTTGGAAAGAGCGTGTCATGAGCGAACAAGTTGTCCCCACCACCGCCAAGGTCGTCGTCATCGGCGCCGGCATCGTCGGCAACTGCTTGGTCGGCCACCTGGCTCGACTCGGCTGGACCGACATGGTGCTCCTCGACAAGGGCCCGCTGCCAAACCCGGGTGGTTCGACAGGGCACGCGTCAAACTTCATCTTCCCGGTCGATCACAACAAGGAGATGGCGCTGCTCGGTGTGCAGAGCGCCAACCAGTACCGGGATGTCGAGCGCAGCGTCGACTCGGGTGGCATCGAGGTCGCCCGGACGCAAGAGCGGATGGACGAGTTTGATCGTCGTATGACGTCTGCGAAAGCATGGGGCGTCGACGCCGAGTTGCTGACGCCAGCACAGGTCAAAGAGCTCGTCCCGTTCATCAACGACGATGTGATCCTCGGCGGCTTCCACTGCCCGACAGTCAGTGTCGTCGACTCGCTCGACACCGGCACTCTGTTCCGCAACGAGGCCATCGACAAGACTGGGCTCAAGGTGTTCGCCAACACTGAAGTGCTTGACGTCGAGACTGAGGATGAGCCCGGCACCGGTCTCCAGAAGGTCACGGCCGTCGTCACCGACAAGGGTCGGATCGAGGCTGAATACGTCGTTGTTGCGTGCGGTGTCTGGTCGAACCGGATCGCGAACATGGCCGGCGCAACGATCCCGCTCGTGCCCGCCGTGCACCAGATGGCTGACGTCGGCCCGATGGACGTGCTTGCCGAAACACAGAGCGAGATCAGCTACCCGATCGTTCGCGACATGGACACATTCTGTTACGAACGGCAGTCTTCGGGCTCGATGGAAGTGGGCTCGTATGCCCACCGTCCGATCCTGCACCACCCCGACGACATCCCCTCGAACGAGGAAGCGGCGCTCAGCCCGACCGAGATGCCGTTCACGCCCGACGACTTCGACCAGCAGATGGAAGAAGCGATCGAGTTGATGGACATGCTCGGCGATGCCGAAATTAAGTACGCGATCAACGGTCTGCTCTCGCTCACGCCTGACGCGATGCCGTGCCTCGGCGAGACCACCGAAGTCCGCAACCTGTGGTCGGCCGCCGCCGTTTGGGTGAAGGAAGGCCCAGGCATGGCGCAGGTTGTCGCCGAGTGGATGACCTACGGTTACCCCCGAGTGATCGATGCGCACGGCGCGGACATCGCGCGGTTCTACGACCACGAGCGCAACGAGGATCACATCTGGTCGCGGGCCGAAGAACACTTCAACAAGACCTACGGCATCGTGCACCCCGCCGAGCAATGGGAGAACCGTCGAAACCTCCAGGTCAGCCCACTGTTCTCGCGTCAAGAAGCGCTCGACGCGTTCTTCTTCCAGGCGCGTTCCTGGGAGCGCCCACAGTGGTACGGCAGCAATGCCGACCTCGCCGAGCGCTACGGCGTCGAAGAGCGCGAAGTCGAGTGGGACAATCGCTGGTGGAGCCCGATCACCGTCGGCGAGCACCTCAACATGCGTGAGAACTGCGGCGTTGTCGACCTGTCAGCGTTTCAGATCTTCGAGCTGTCCGGACCCGGCGCCGTCGAGTTCGCCGACTACCTCTCGGTCAACAAGGTCTCAGCTCCCGGTCGCTCGACCTACACGCCGTGGCTCACGCCTGACGGTGGCTTCCACTCCGACCTCACGATGCACCGCATCAGCGAGGACGTCGTCAACGTCGTGACCGGCGTCTTCGACGGTGGCCGCGACCTCGCCTGGATCAAGAAGTACATGCCGAAGGACGGCTCGGTCACGGTGACTGACCGCACGCTCGAAACTTCGACCCTCGGGGTCTGGGGCCCGAATGCTCCTGCCGTCGTCGCCAAGCTGACCGATGCCGACCTGTCGTTCGACGGCTCGCCGTACGGCTCGCTCCGCAATGTGCAACTGCGTGTCGGCGACGGCGAGATCGACGCGACACTGTTCCGCATTTCGTATGTCGGCGACTCTGGCTGGGAGATCTACGTGGCGTGGGACGGTGCCCCGAAGCTGTGGGATGCGCTGATGGAAGCAGGAGCCGACCTCGGCATCCGTGCCACCGGCGGCGGCGTGTACGGCACGTCGGGTCGCATCGAGAAGGGCTACCGCTTGCAAGGCGCCGAGCTCGAGAGCGAGTACAACCCGCTCGAAGCCGGCCTCGCCCGTCCAAAGGTGAAGTCGGCAGACTTCATCGGCAAGGACGCCTACCTCGCCGCCCGCGAGGCGGGCGACCCCGAAGTCCTGATGGTGACGATGACCGTCGACGACCAGACCGACGCGCAGGGCCGCATCCGTTGGATGCAAGGCGGTAACGAGCCGATCTGCGATCTGGACGGCAACACGCTCATGGACTCCCACCAGCGTGTGTCCCGGGTGACCACGGCGGGCTACGGCCCCTCGGTCGAGAAAATGGTGCTGATGGGCTACGTCCCTCGCGAGATGGCGGTGCCCGGCACGAAGCTGCAGACGATGTACATGAACGAGTTCTTCCCGGTCACCGTCGTGGGTACCGACGGCCCGTTCGACCCGACTGATTCACGCCTCAAGGGCTGACATGAGGGTTCTTGTCTGTGTGAAGCGGGTGCCGGCGCCGGGCGCAAAGATCAACATCACCGACGATGGCCAGGCTGTCGACGCGACCAACCTCGGTCACACGATGAGTCCGCACGAAGAATGCGCTCTCGAGTTAGCAGTGCAATTGGTTGAGGCACACGGCGGTGAATCGCACGTCCTGACGCTCGGCGTTGCCGAGGCCGATGAACAGTGTCGGTGGGCGGCATCGATTGGTATCACCAAGGCGACGCTCGTCGACGTTGGAACGATGGGCTGGGATCCGCAACGGACGGCGACGGCGCTCATCGAGGCGATTCGTTCGATCGAGGAAGCCGACGGCACCTTCGACGTGATCATCTTTGGTAATGAGTCAGCGGACACCGGCGGGTTTCAGGTGGGCATCCGCACGGCGCGGGTACTCGATCGACCGATGGTCAACGCGATCAAGGGCGTGTCAATCTCTGAGGACGGCACGGTCCTCGAAGCCCAACGCGAGATCGATTCGGGCATGGAGGTGTATCACCTGCCCCTGCCCTGTGCGATTGGCGTGAAGGAAGGCATCACGTGGCCCCGCTATCCGACGATGCGTGGACGACTTGCTTCCAAGAAGCTTGCCGTCGACGTGACCGGTTCCGAGGCGGCGCCTGGGGGGCAGACGATGGTTCGACTCAACCGGCCCGAAGAGCAGGTCTCCGAGACAATCATCCTCGGCGAGGGTGCAGCCGCTGCCCCTGCTGTCGTTGAATTGCTGAAGGAACTGGGGTTGTGGTCATGAGTGTGCTCGTTGTCGTCGAACATGACCGAGGTGCGATGGCTGATGCGTCGCTCGAATCGTTTGCGTTCGCCCGCTCGATCGCTGATCAGCTGGGTGAGCACGTCGAAGCGCTGTTGATCGGGGCTGCCGCAGCGGACCTTGCTGGCGTGTGCGCGGCGCACGGCGCGACGGCATGCCATCTCGTTCCCGCTGCGGACGACTACGGACCAGAGTTGTACGGCGCTGTCGTTTCGGCTGCTGCCGGTCAGTTGTCTCCGAGCGGAATTGTGGCCTGCGGCACGGACCGTGGCAACGAGGTGCTGGCACATGCGGCGGCAGAGTTGGGTATGCCTTTCGTGGCGAATTGCCTTGAGGTGAAAACCGCCGACGAGTGGGAGATGACTCGTGTGCAGTGGGGTGGCTCGCTCAACGAGGAGGCTCGCCTGGCGTCGTTGATGCCGATCGTCTCGGTCGCACCCCACGCTGTGGAGGCAGACGAGGTGTCACCTGGCGCGACTGCGACGGTGTCCGAGTTGTCAGTCGAGGTGCCTGAGTCGGCCAGCCGTTCGGTGATCCAGGATCGCGTGGTGCTGTCTGAAGGGCTGTCGTTGGCGACGGCGCCGATCGTGATCGGCGGCGGCCGGGGTGTCGGCTCGTCGGAAGGTTTCGACGTGCTCGAAGCGCTCGCTGCCAAGCTCGGCGGTGTGGTGGGCTGCAGCCGCGCCGTCACCAACAACGGATGGCGGCCGCACAGCGACCAGGTCGGCCAGACCGGCACACGCATTGCTCCGCAGCTGTACATCGCGTGCGGGATCAGCGGCGCGATCCAGCACTGGGTCGGTGCGAAGGCAGCCAAGAAGATCCTTGCGATCAACACCGACCCCGCCGCCAATATGGTGGTCAAGGCCGACTATGCGGTCATCGGCGACCTCTTCGAAGTGCTGCCAGCCATCGACCAGAGCTGAGAGGCGACACGCACGAGGTTGTTGTGGGCCAGCGCCGGTCGCGATGGCACGTCTGCCTGCAGCGAGTAAGGCGTCGGTCAGACAGGCTGGGGAAGGTCGAACGTCAGCCAGAGGGAGCGGATCGTGAACGAACCAGCAGCACCAGCAGTCACGCTGCGCGGGTTGGCTCGCTTCCTTCCGATTCTTGACTGGGGCCGGAACTACGACCGATCGTGGCTGCGCGGCGACCTGGTTGCCGGCCTGGCGGTGGCTGCGCTCGTCGTGCCCAAGTCGCTCGGGTACGCCGGGATCGCGGGGGTGCCGATCCAGCACGGCTTGTACGCGGCAGCCGCGGGCACGATTCTGTACGCGCTTTTCGGCACGGCGAGGCAGATCTCGACCGGTCCGAGTTCTGCGTTGGCAGCTGTGGCTGGAAGTGCCGTCGTGCTCGCGTCCGTGTCAGGTGATGAAGCCGTCGAGTTGGTGAGCGCGATCACCTTGGTCACTGGGCTGTTATTTCTGCTGCTCGCCATCTTCAAGATGGGCTGGATCTCACTGCTGCTGTCGAAGGCCGTGATCACCGGGTTTCTCTTCGGCGCGGCGATTGAGGTGGTGATCGGTGAGCTCCCGAAGATCACTGGGACATCGATTGACGGCGCAAATGCGTGGCGGAAACTGGGCAACTGGATCGTCGGGCTCGATGACCTCCACGGCAGCACCGTGCTCGTCGGCGTCATCTCGCTTGTCGTGATCGTCGGCATCCGATTCTCCCCGATCAAGATCCCTGGCGCGCTGGCCCTCGTCGCCGGTGGTCTGGTTGCTTCGGTCGCCCTTGACTTCGAGGATCGCGACATTGCACTGGTGGGTGAGGTCCCCCGCGGCTTCGTCGCCCCGAAGCTTCCCAGCGTGGACTTCGTGATCGCGAACATCTCGACGATCGGACCGGCGGCGCTGGGTCTGCTCCTGATCGGGTTCTCTCAGACCGCCGGCGACGCCAGGGCCTTCGCGTCGAAGCACGGATACCGGATCGACATCAATCAGGAGTCGGTGGCACAAAGTATGGCCAACATCGGATCGGGTGTACTGCAGGGCGTTCCTGTGTCGACGAGCCTGTCGGCGAGTTCGCTCAACGATGAGTCCGGTGCCAAGACGCCGCTGGCGTCGCTGACGACCGGCGTGCTGATCGTGCTCACGCTGCTGGTCCTCGCTCCACTCTTTTCCGAGCTGCCCACGCCGGTGCTTGCCGCGCTGATCATCGATGCGGTCGTGTTCGGGATGATGGATGTGAAAGAGATGAAGCGGCTCCGCCGTGTGGCGCGTGTCGACTTCTGGATCGCTGTCGCCGCCATTGCTGCGGTGTTGACCGCCGGTGTGCTCGCTGGAGTGATCATTGGTGTGCTGCTCTCGCTGGGGTGGCTGGTCTACATCAACGCCACCCCGGAGATCCCGGTGCTCGGCCGGCAGGAAGGAACCCAGGTGTTCCGCAGTCTGGAGCGCTACCCGGACGGGGAGACGTACCCGGGCCTCCTGATTGTGCGTTTTGACGCAGGTCTGTTCTTCGCGAGTGCCGATGCGCTCGAGGACCGGCTCCGCGAGCTCGCACAAACTCCTGGCCCACGCCATCACACTGTGGTGCTGTCGTTCGAGGGAGTCGACTTCATCGACTCGCAAGGCTCGGCGAAGCTGGCCGAGATCACCGACCTGGTCAACACCTATGGCGCAGAATTGCGACTTGCCCGTGTCAAGCCGCAAGTCCTCAATCTGTTGAGCCGCGATGGGGTGTTGGACGAACTCGGCGAGGACCGCGTCTTCGGCAACTTGTTCGAGGCAGTCCGCGACAAGATCGAAGACCAATCCTCGCCGTCGTCACCAACCTGACCGGCGCGCCATTGCGATACGGAGAGGCTCCTCGGGGCATGAGGCGGTTGCAGTCCTTAGCAGACTCGTGCCGGACTAGACGCTGACGGGATCGTTCGCGTCGGCGAGCAGCTCGACGGAGTGGAGACGCTCGGTCACGGTGGGAGCAGGGTGCACGGTCATCAATTCGTCGACACCGACGGCATCGGCGAACGTGTCGAGGTAGTCCTTCACCATCGCCGGTGTACCTGCCGCGGTGTAGTGCATCATCTGTGCGATCTGTTGGCCCTGAGGCGAAGCGAGCATCGCGTCGGCTTCGTCGTCGGAGAGGGCGCGACGCGGTGTGACGAAACGGGCGATGCGGCGACGCGACACCGTGATGCGCTGGCGCTCAGCATCGTCCTCGGACTCGGAAGCGATCACGTTGACGCCTGCCATCACGTGTGGCTCGGCAAGTTGATCCGACGGCTGAAACTCGTTGCGATAGGTCGCGACCGCATCGAGGAGATGGGCAGGCGCGAAGTGCGAGGCGAATGCGTACGGCAGTCCAAATGCAGCAGCAAGGCGGGCGCCGAACAGTGACGAGCCGAGAATGTACAGCGGCACGTTCGTGCCAGCACCCGGAACAGCGACGACGCCGGGCACCTGCGAGGTTTCGCCGAGGTAACCCTGCAGCTCGCGGACATCGTCGGGGAAGCGGTCCGACGAGCGCAGGTCCGTCCGCATGGCGCGCATCGTGTTCTGGTCGCTGCCGGGTGCCCGACCCAGGCCCAGGTCAATGCGGCCCGGATGCAGCGTGGCGAGCGTGCCGAACTGTTCGGCAATCGTGAGCGGGGAGTGGTTGGGCAACATCACGCCGCCGGAGCCGAGGCGGATCGTCGTGGTGTGCGCTGCAACGTGTGCGATCAGCACGCTTGTTGCCGACGACGCGATCGACGCCATGTTGTGGTGCTCGGCGTACCAGACCCGCTGATATCCGCGCCGCTCAGCTGTCTGGGCGAGCGCCACGCTCGCGGCAAAAGCATCCGACGCGGTCTCGCCCTCGCCAATGATCGCCAGGTCCAGAATGGAAAGCGGAGTTGTCACCCTTCCAGCATGCCCGACCGCGGTGCACTCGCACCACGCGGAAGGTGTGGCGTCCGCAACGGAATACGCACGGGTGCGCAAGCGTTCAATCCGAATGCCCCCCGAATAAGGAGTACCTCATGGCAACGATCGATCTCACCAGCGACGCATTTGAAAGGACAGTCACCGCCGACGGCATCGTCATGGTCGACTTCTGGGCCGAGTGGTGCGGCCCGTGCAAGGCCTTCGGCCCGGTCTACGAAGCGGCGTCGGAGAAGAACCCGGACATCACCTTCGCCAAGATCGATACTGAGGCTCAGCAGGAGATCGCTGGTGCGCTCGAGATCCGTTCGATCCCGACGCTGATGATCTTCCGCGATGGCATTCAGCTCTTCTCGCAACCCGGCGCACTGCCGGGCCACGCACTCGACGATCTGATCGATCAGGTCAAGGCGATCGACATGGACGAAGTGCGCGCCGAAATCGCCAAGCAGACCGACGAGGACTGATTGACGCCGAGCGACTTCGGCACCAGTTCCCGTACTGCGTCATGGTCGGCGTTCGGTTGCTCGACCTATCAACTCCGTGACAGTGCGCCGGCGTGGCCCCACGAGGACGATGCGCTGCGGTCTCCCATCGGTCGTCTCGCCATTCGGGTCGGTGAGTGCAGGGGAGGGTTCGCGTGGTGGGCGGTCAATCGGCGCGGCCAGCGAGTTCGATGCCTGGCCAGAGCAACGCGGTTAAATCCGCAGCGATGGTGTTGCGGTCGCTGTAGTCACTTCCCAGCCACATCACCGTCACCACCTGGAAGGCACCCAAGATCGAATACGCCCACGTTTGCGCCGTCGTCGGAGTCTGCAGGCCTGGTGCGGCAGTGAACAGCTCGATCATCAACGTTGCCGACCGATCGACCAGTCGCCGCAGCTCATTGGTCTCCTGTCGTCCGGCGTTCACAAAGAGAAAGAGGTTCCGGTCGGCGTCGACGGCACTTAGGTAGCCGCGCACGGCAGCTTCAAACTGTTCGCGCGGCTGAGTGTGACCCGTCAACGCGTCGCCGATCGCGGTCGAGATCCGATCGATCATTGCCTCGGACAGTGCATTGACCAGGGCAGCTCGGTCGCCGACCGTGCGATACAGGATCGGTTTGGTGACCGTCGCCGCAGCGGCGATTTCCTCCATCGTGGCGTCCGGCCCTTGCTCGGCAATAACTCGCTCGGCTGCGTCAAGCAGCTGCTCTCGACTTGCGAGCACCTGGCCTCCCTTGGGTCGACCTGGCCCGCGGCGAACCGCGTCAGCGGTGTCGGGATGTCGGATCACTAGGTCAAGGTACCAACGGCTGCACCGCACCTGGTCTGTTCAGCCAAGAATGTTACTTGCGGTAAATTCGGGCCTCGCGAAGCTGTTACCGTCGCTTTATGAGTACCGAATCGCTGACTCCCACCAGCGCCACAGCTTTGCCGTGGCACCTTCGTAACAACTGGGCCCCGGTCCTCGACGAGATCACTGAGACCGAGTTGCGCGTCGACGGTGTCATCCCGCCGCAACTCACCGGCACGTATGTGCGGACGGGCCCAAATCCGTCGACGGGCACGTCGAAACACTGGTTCTTCGGCGACGGCATGTTGCATGGTGTCCGCCTCGCCAATGGCAAGGCTGAGTGGTATCGCAACCGGTTCGTCCACACGCCGAACATCACCGACCCGCTTGCCGATCCGATGGAGGCAATGGGCGACCTCACCCGAGGCACTGGTAACACGCACGTGCTTGCGCACAACGGTGAATTGCTCTGTTTGGAAGAGGGCCACTGGCCCTGGCGCGTCGACAGCAGCCTCAACACGCTCGGCGTGCAGAACTATGGCGGTGCGCTCACCAGCCCGATGACGGCGCATCCGAAGGTATGCCCGATCACGGGCGAGCTCATCGCATTCAGCTACCTAAACTACGAAGCACCGTTCCTCAAGTACATCCGAGTCAGCCCCGACGGCCAACTGGTTCAATTCGAGGGCATCGACTTGCCGAACATCGTGATGATGCACGACTTCAACGTCACGCAGAACCATGTGGTCTTCATGGACCTGCCCGTCTGCTTCGACCTCGGCGAACTCGAAACGGGCCTGCCGTTCAAGTTCAATCGCGATGCCGGAGCCCGCCTTGGCGTGATGCCCCGCAACGGCACCAACGCCGACGTGCGCTGGTTCGAGATCGACCCGTGCTACGTATTCCACCCGGTCAATTCTCACGAAGAGGGCAACACGATTGTGCTCAACGTTTCTCGTCAGAACGAAGCGTTCGGGTCGAGCAATGACGACTACGCCGAAGTTGGCCGCTTGTGGCGCTGGGTGATCGACCTCGACACAGGCACGGTCACCGAGACCCAGGTCGACGACCGGCCCGGCGACTTTGGCCGCGTCGACGACCGGCGGGTCGGTCTCGATGCACGGTACGGCTACCTGATGGCACTCGCCGGCGAGGGCAACGCCGAGGAACCGGTGTACGGCTCGGCACTCTGGAAGTACGACTTGCAGACCGGGGCATGTACCGAGCACCAACTCGGTGATGGGGTGCGCGGCGCCGAGCCCGTTTTCGCCCCGGCCTCACCAGACGCCGGAGAGGACGAAGGCTGGGTCATCAGCCTGTCCCATGACACGACCTCGGACCAGTCCCGACTGTTGATCATCGATGCCCAGGATTTCTCGGCGCCGCCGGTGGCCACCGTTCACCTGCCGCGGCGAGTGCCGTACGGCGCACACGGCAGCTGGGTGCCCGACTCGGTCATGGCGTGATGATGCGCAATCGCTCGCGGGCCTTCGCGGCCATCGTTGTCGCCAGCCTTGTCGCGAGCTCGTGCTCCGGCGGGTCCAGTGACGGCTCGTCAGCTCCTGACACCGAGGCCTCGACGAGCGACGGCTCCACGGCGTCCGACGCGTCGGCTGGCGATGATTCCGGCGATGACGCCGCTTCCGACACGGTAGCGCCAGCAGGCACCGACCCCGCCGACACGTCAGGTGAAACCGAGCCAGACAGCGGCGAGTTCGAACCGACCGATTTCCAGTCGCTCGGTCCGGCAACTGGCGACCCGATCGTCATCGGAATGGTCAACACCGAAGGCACCCCAGGCCTCGACTTCCCCGAGATGAGAACCGATACCGACCTGGCTGTCACTTACCTCAACGAGCACGGGGGGATGGGTGGCCGACCCGTGCAGATCGAGCACTGTGCAGCAGCGGGATCCCCCGAGACTTCACAGGCATGCGCGCAGGAGTTAAGTGGGAAGGGTGTCGAGTTCGTCATGCTCGGACTCGACCTTTTCCCCGGGTACGAGACCTTTGCTGCGTCCGACATCCGGGTCTTCGGTGCGCTGCCGATCCTCCCGCCCGATTACACCGCCGAGGCACGATTCCTCACCGGCGGTAACGCGACCACGATGGCTGCGATCGTGGCACTTGCCGTTGAGCACTACGGAGCCTCGACGGTCGGCATCATCAGCGCTGACAGTGCCGGTGGCAACAGTTCGGAGTCGGCGCTCACCGGTGCGCTCGACAAGGCCGGCCTCTCCTATCTGTCGATCAAGGGCGGCGCGGTCGAGACCGACGCTGGATTCCAAGGCCTGATTCGCGAAGCGAACAGTGACAACCCCGATGTGCTCGTCTCGCTCTACGACGATGCGGGCTGTATCGGTGCGGTGCGCGGTCGCGTCTTGCTTGGCATTGACACGCCAATGATCTCCACCGCGATCTGCGGAAGCGCCGACGTCATCGACGTTGTCGCTGATGACGCCATCGGCTGGAATTACGTCGGCGTCGGTTCACCTGCGGACACGCCTGCATCAGCGGCCTTCGCCGAACTCCTCGAGCCCGCGTACGGCGAGGCGTCGTCGACATCACTTGGACTCGGAGCGCTTGGCATCGGTCAGGTGATGACCCTCGCGCGTGTCGCCAACGCAGTGGTAGCCGAAGGCGGCGAGGTGACGGGCCAGACGATCTACGACCGCCTCAGCACCTCGACGGATCTACAGAACTTCCCCAACGACAACACGCTGTCGTGTGGCTTGTCGGAGTCCTACCCGAGCGTGTGCAGCTTCCAGTTCCCGATCGGAGAGTATGTGGCCGGTGGAGAGATTCAAACAGTGCCCGGCTTCGAAGCGATCTCCGTTGCTGACTACCTGCCCTGACCGGATCCACCTTGGTGATGTGGGCGAGATGACGAGCGAGGCGCCGACGTGACTGACTATCTCTTCTTCTTGCTTCTCGGCAGCGCGGCAGGCGCCATCATCGCAGGCTTCGGCCTGGGTTTACTCATCACGCATCAGGGTTCGGGCGTGGTGAACTTCGCCTTTGGAGCGATGGCCACGTGGGCGGGCTACGTCTACGCGGACCTTCGCCGCGGCGCATATCCATTCCCGATCCCCGGCCTACCCGAGCGCTATCACTTCGCGCAAGATGTGGGGTTCTGGCCAGCAATGCTGCTGGCGATGCTGACCGCCGCGGCGCTCGGCTTGCTGGTTCACCTCGTCATCTTCCGACCGCTCACACAAGCCCCCGCGCTCGCGAACATCGTCGCCAGCATCGGCTTAGTCATCGTGATCATCTCGCTGATCGATCAACGTTTCGCGGACAACGCAGGTTTGCGTGTCGGACCGATCTTGCCGCGCGAGCCGGTGACGATCATGGCTGATGTAACGGTTCCACGCGATGGGCTTTGGCTCGCAGCACTGGTGATCGCCATCGCCGCAGCGCTGTGGGTCATCCAGCGGTTTACCCGGCTGGGCCTCGTCATCCGAGCGGCGGCCGAGAACGAAAAAGGAGCAGTACTCCTCGGCTACTCGCCCGCACTGCTCGCTGCCGCAACTTTCGTTGGGGCATCCGTGCTGGGAGCGTTCATCGTGATCATGGCGTCGCCGATGATCCAGCTCTCCTCGACGGTCTTCACCTTTGCGTTTCTCATCCCCGCACTCGGTGCAGCAATGGTGGGACGATTCCGTTCGATCTGGCCGACGGTCGTCACCGGGCTGGCGATCGGAATGGTGCAGTCGTCGTTCACCAAGCTCCAGGGTGACTTCAGTTGGTTTCCGCAGTACGGGGCCCGTGACGGACTGCCGTTCATCATCATCATCGGGGCGATGATCTTGCTGGGCGAAAGGCTGCCCGATCGATCGGCGGTGTCGACGTGGAAGCTCCCGGCGGTGCCCGCCGCGAAGGTCAATGCGCTGACGGTCGTTGTGCCGATTGCCACGGCAGCGGTGGCCCTCTTGCTGTTGGGGCCGCTGTGGCGCGGAGCGATCATGACGTCCCTGATCGGAATCGTTCTGTCGCTCTCACTTGTGGTGCTCACCGGTTTTGGGGGTCAGACGTCGCTGGCCCAGATGGCCTTCGCAGGCGTCGCCGGGTTCACGCTTTCGAAGCTCGCGATCGAATGGAATGTGCCGTTCCCGATTGCCCCGATTTTGGCGTCCGTCGTCGCGATGGTGTTCGGGGTGATCGTCGGCTTGCCTGCGCTGCGGGTACGCGGCACCAACCTGGCCATCGTCACGCTGGCGGGCGGCGTGGCGATTACCGAGTTCGTCTTCAAGAACCCGAAGTACGTTGGCGATGCGTCGACCGGCGGAGCCCAGATCCCGAACCCTGAGTTGTTCGGCTGGGACCTGGGCTTGACTTTGGGAGATCAGGCGTCGCGGCCGATCTTCGGCATCTTCATGCTGGTGATCGCGTCGATCCTTGCGCTCGCTGTGTCGAATATCCGTCGGAGTAGCTCGGGCCGTCGCATGTTGGCGACGCGATCCAACGAGCGAGCTGCGAGCGCTGCGGGCATTGATGTCGCACGGGTGAAGCTGCAGGTTTTCGCGGTCTCGTCGTTCATCGCCGGCCTCGGTGGTTGTCTCATCGCCTATCGATTTGGCAGCGTGTCGGAGTCGTCGTTCGGCACGATCGCGTCGCTCACCGTGCTCGCCGTTGCCTACCTCGGGGGCATCACCTGTGTGAGTGGCGCCGTGACCGCCGGTTTGCTGGCGACGTCGGGCGTCGCGTTTTACGGTCTGACACAGGCAACGGGCAGCGTCGGCCAGTGGGAAGCGCTGATCGGCGGCGTGTTGTTGATCGTGATGGCGGTCGCGAACCCCGAAGGGATTGCCGGTGGTATCCGGGCTCGTCTCGCGGCTCGTAGTTCCGCAGGGGTGATTGTCTGATGGCATTGCTCGAAGCCCGTGGCCTCACGGTGACCTACGGCGGTGTGCGCGCGAATGACGCAATCGATCTTGACTGCGCCGCGGGCGCACTGGTGGGTCTTATCGGCCCGAACGGAGCGGGCAAGACCACATTCATCGATGCAATCACTGGCTTCACGCCCACGTCGGAAGGGTCGGTCACCTTCGACGGCCGAGACATCACGCGGGCCGGTCCAAGCGCCCGTGCTCGAGCGGGTCTCACGCGCACTTTCCAGTCGCTGGAACTGTTCGAAGACCTCACGGTTCGCGACAACCTGCTCGCCGCGGCCGAATGGCCCGCCTGGCACGCACTGTTCATCGATGTCGTCGCGCCCCGTCGACGCGCGGCGCGGGCTGCGGACCGTGTCGATCAGATTCTCGACATGATGGACCTCACCGACCTGGCAGATCGCCTGCCGGCCGAACTTAGCCACGGGAGGCGTCGTTTGATCAGCGTCGCGCGTGCCTTTGCTGCTGACCCCCAGCTCGTTCTGCTTGACGAGCCTGCCGCCGGACTCGACACCGACGAAAGCCGGGCGCTCGGTGTGCTGCTGCGCAAGGTGGTCGATGGTGGCACGACCCTCTTGCTCGTCGATCATGACATGGGCCTGGTATTCGATGTCTGCGATCACATCAACGTGATCGACTTCGGCTCGGTCATCGCGAGTGCGCCTCCGGCAGTGATACGAAACGATCGCGCAGTGATTGAGGCGTACCTCGGCACCCGGCACAAAGAGGGCGACCAATGACGGTGCAACCGGTCATCGACGTCGAGGGTCTATCGGCCGGTTATGGCGGTGTCCCGATCGTTCGCGACCTGTCCCTGACCGTCGGCGCGGGTGAGGTCGTGGCACTTCTTGGCCCGAATGGCGCCGGCAAGACCACCACCTTGCTGACGCTCTCGGGCCTCCTCGCACCGATCTCGGGCCGAGTGGATGTACTCGGTGCGACAATCGTCGGTGTGCGGCCGCACATGCTCCCGCGGCGCGGCGTGGCACACGTTCCTGAAGACCGCTCGCTGTTCTTCGACTTGACGGTGGAGGAGAACATTCGCCTCGGCTTGACCGGAGAGCGAACAGCGCGCCGCGACGCGCGTGACCGTGCGCTCGCACTCTTTCCGGCCTTACAACCGCTCGCTCGACGCAAGGCCGGGCTGTTGTCCGGTGGCGAGCAGCAGATGCTGGCAATGGCACGAGCGTTGGTGTCTGAACCCAAGGTGCTGCTTGTCGACGAACTCAGCTTGGGGCTTGCGCCGATCATCGTCGAGCGGCTACTCCCGATCGTCCGCGACATCGCCCATCAGACCGGTTGCGGTGTCCTGATCGTGGAACAGCACGTGCACATGGCGCTCGAGATTGCGGACCGTGGATATGTACTGAGTAACGGACAGCTGCGTCTTGAAGGTCGGGCCGGCGATCTCGCTGCGAATCGCAGCCTGCTCGAAGAGACCTATCTGGGCTGACCGGGTCGGATCTGGTCAGTTGCCGGTGCACTCCACCGAAAGTGATGTCGGGGTCGTGGATGCCAGCCTGAATGTAGAGCCCAGGAAAGCTCCAGTCTGCAGCGGTCAGCCCGTCGTCCTCTGGCCAATCCGGAATCGCGTTGGTCGTGCCCCACAGAGTTCCGATCCCTTCGTTTACCGCAGGCACATCGGGGTATGCGCCCGAGCTATCGCCGAACGTCACGATGTTGGCCTCAGGCAAGAGGTCGCTTGCGAGGCCGGATATCAGTGGTGTGGGGACCGAGCCGGCACGCGCGCCGGTGACAAACAGTTCTGCGGCATCCGGATATGCGGTCGCGAGATGATCGAGTGCTGCCAGTGCGTTGGCGGAGCCGCGCTACGCGCGGCGTGATGGTCATGGGGAGCGTTCTGATACAGATGGCTCTGATACAGATGGATGAATTTGGTCGAAGTCGGCTCGCGGTCAAGTGATCAGCCAAAATGGCACATGGATTTTGACTTGGCCCAGACTGACGCACTGCTTTCGACAACGCGTGCAGTGCGCAAGCGCCTCGACTTTGACCGCGAGGTGCCGGATGATGTGTTGCTCGAATGCCTGCAGCTCGCGGTCCAGGCGCCAACCGGCTCGAACCAGCAGGGGTGGCGATGGATGATCATCCGCAACGCCGAGAAGAAAGAAGCACTCGCCAAGCTCTACCGTGATGCCGGCGGCGAGTACCTCGCCGCCGCAGCCGATGCGGCTGACAGCGGTACGCAGCAAGGACGCGTCATCGATTCGGCGAACTTCCTTGCGCAAAAGCTCGGTGAAGTGCCCGTGGTGATGATTCCGCTGATCGTTGGCCGTTTGACCGACAACAGTGCCAACAGTGCGGCAGGTCTGATGGGCTCGATCATGCCCGCGATGTGGAGCTTCCAGCTCGCGCTCCGCAGCCGCGGACTGGGCAGCTGCTTGACCACGCTGCACCTCGGCAAGGAAGCTGAAGCCGCCGAGTTGCTCGGCATCCCCGATCACATGACGCAGGCCGGACTCCTGCCCGTCGCCTACACACTGGGCACCGACTTCAAGCCGGCCAAGCGCGACGACGTCGCCAAGATCACTTACCTCGACACGTACAAGAACCCCATCCGCCCCGACTGAGCTGTTACCCGAGCAGTCGTTCGAGCACGACCGCGACGCCGTCGGCCATGTTGGACGGCGCCACTTCGTTTGCTGCGGCGCGGACGCGGGCATCTGCATTGCCCATGGCCACGCCGCGGCCTGCCCACTCGAGCATCGTGATGTCGTTCCACTCGTCACCGAACGCAATGACGTCGGCGGCACTGACGTCAAGTTGCTCGCAGACCCATTGCAAGCCCGCGCACTTGTCGATCGTTGTGAGGCCGATGTCGATCGCCTCGGCGCCCATGTGCATTGCAGCGAGCGTCTCGGGAAGTAGCGCCGGGGCTGCGCGCAGGAGTGCTGGCACCGACATGTCGTCGTGGAAAGCGAAGAGCTTGAAGGCCTCGGTGCCGCCAAGTGTCAGGACGTCGTCGGTGGGATCGGTGTCGACCACGGCAGGCATCCGTTGAGCAAAGCCGCGTTCGTGCGCCATTCCCGCATCAGTCGCGATCGCGAAGCCGGTGCCTGGCAGCTCCTGACGGAAGGTTGCGATCGCCCGGTGCGCGAGATCGATGTCAAAGCCCATCAGCCGAAGTAACTGTCCGTCAGGAAAGGTGCCGATCATGGACCCGTTCGTGCCGACGACATGTGAGACCGATGTGCCGAGTTGACCACCGAGGTCGGCGACGAGGTGGAGCGGCCGACCCGTGGCAATCACAACGTGATGACCGGCATCTGCGACAGCCTGCACGGCGGCAACGTTGCGTTCCGAAACGTCGCCTCGGGATGTGAGCAGGGTGCCGTCGAGGTCCAGCGCGATCAGCTTGGCGTTCACGGCGTCACCGTACCGATCGCCCCGACGCAACACCCGGGACTGCCCGACACTTCGCCGCCGACGGTCACGCTGATCGACCGTCGAACGCGGAGAGCTAGCGTTCGGAAATGGGCGCATCTGCGGACGGTCTGCTGACAGTAAGCGAGGAGCGAGCGCGAGCGCGGGTCGGTATCAAGTGGTCCAAGCATGGTGTCGACGTCATTCCGTTATTCGTGGCAGACATGGATTTCGACCCGCCACAGACCGTCCTGGACGCCATTCGCGGTCACGTCGATCGCGGCGATTTGGGCTACGGGCCGTTCTCGGCTGAGCTGGCTCCCGCATACGCCGACTGGCAGGAACGCCAGCACGGATGGCGCCCGGATGAGCGTCAGATTCGGCCGTTCACCAGCGCGCTGCACGCCCTCGAGGTCGCTCTCTGGAACACGACTGAACGCGGCGATGGCATTGTCGTCTTCACGCCGATCTACTACCCATTTCTCGACGCCATCGCCGACAGCGGCCGACGGCGCGTCGACTGCCCCCTTGATCCCAATGGATGGCGTCTTGACCCCGCACGACTCGAGGGCGCGATCGACGCCACAACCAAGGTGGTCCTCCTCTGCAACCCTCATAACCCGATCGGACGCGTCTTCGATGCGGCCGAGATCGCGGCGGTCGCCGATGTCGCCGACCGTCACAACCTGCTCGTGATCACCGACGAGATCTGGGGCGAGTTGTTGCACCCCGGCGCAGTGCATCGCCCGCTCGCGATCTGCGACGAGCGATTCGCTGGTCGGCTCGTCACGCTCGGGTCGGCCAGCAAGACGTTCAACATCGCAGGCCTACGCACCGCCGTGGCGCACATCGATCATGAGCCCCTGCTCTCCGCACTCGGATCGATGGCCAGTCATCAACAGGGCTCGCCCAGCTCGCTCGGCATCACCGGCACGCTGACTGCGTGGACCGACTGCGACGACTGGATGCGTGCGGTGCAACGAACGATCACCGCTCGCCGCGATCAGCTCACGCGGCGCCTCGCTGCTGACGCCCCAACGATCGGCTACCACGCACCGGAGGCGACCTATCTCGCCTGGCTCGATTTCACTGATGTGGCTGCTGGTGCTGCAGGAAGCGGGTTGGGTGATGATCCGGCGGAGTACTTGCTCGAACACGCTGGGGTCGCACTGTCCAACGGCCCGAAGTTCGGCACCGAGGGAGTGGGCGTCGCCCGACTCAACTTCGCTACGTCGGAACAGATTCTCGATGACACGATCGACCGAATCGTGCACACGATTGACCAACACGATTGACCAACATGATCGACCAATTGGAGACATCCGCATGACCGACACGACCGCAGGCGAGAACGAGCAGCAGGTGCACATCCGCATGGGCGCACCCGGCGACATCGACTGGGCGTCGACGTTGACCCGACTCGACAAGGTGCTCCGAATTCGCACCACGCCAATCGGCATGAAAATGTTTCGGACCGTCGAGGAGATGGAGGCAGTGCCAAAGATCCGGCGGCCGAAGGACGTGCACACAGCGGACCAGATCGTTTCAATGGCGTCGCGTCTCAATTGGACTGTCGGGATCACCGGAACTGACCTCGTCGGCGCACAGTGCCAAGCGGTGCTTGGTCTCGGAGCGCAAGATGACGAGTGGTACTCCGGACAACACATGGCCGGCGTCTGGTTTGAAACCATCGAAGACTCAGCGGCCCATCAGGCGGCGATGACAATCGTACCCGTCGGCCACTACCAAGCTATGGCCGTGTCGCCGCTCAGCACGGGACGCCTCGACCCGCCTGACATTTGCATGATCTACGCCACGCCCGGACAGATGATTTTGCTGATCAACGGACTGCAGTGGTCGGGGTACAAGAAGCTCGAATGGGGTTGCGTCGGTGAGTCGTCTTGCGCTGACTCCTGGGGTAGAGCACTTTCGACTGGTGAGCCGAGTCTGTCGATTCCGTGTTACGCCGAGCGCCGCTACGGCGGTGTGCAAGATGACGAGCTTCTGATGGCACTGACGGGTGACCAGCTGGTCACAGCGATCAATGGAATGGAGGCACTGTCGCGAAATGGGCTGCGCTACCCGATCCCGCCTTACGGAATTCAAACCGACGCTCGTGCGGGTCTCGGCGCAAGTTACTGACGGTTAGTCTTGCTTTCGGTCCGATCTCGGGTCGTCAGCGGATTCGGCGCTCAACTTTGCTTCGGGAGCGTATTACCGAACCAGGCTGCGAGTGACCGGGAGCGCCGTTGGTCCTCGCCCGAGCAGAACGTTGCCCCAACCCACATTCGTACCGGGCCGTAGGGTGACGTCGGGGTAGCGCTCGACCAGACGCCCGATGGCGACTTCGGTCTCAAGACGGGCGAGGGCAGCTCCCAGGCAGAAGTGGCCGCCATATCCGTAACCGAGATGAGCCCGACCGTTCCGACGGTCGAGTGTGAGCTCGTTGGGGTGGTCGAACACTGCTGGGTCGCGGTTCGCTCCGAGGACACCGAGGAAGACGGTTTGGCCGGAATCGAGGTGCAGGTTGGAACGCTCGTGTGCCTCGCCGACGACGCGGACCATCAGCTTGGTCGAGCCGTCGAATCGATGGAGTTCTTCCAGCGCGGAAACTAATGCCTCAGGATGCTCGAGCAGCCACAGACGTTGCCGATCATGAGTGAGGAGCGAGTGCATCGAGTTGGATATGAGATTGGTCGTCGTCTCGTGGCCTCCGAACAACAACAGTGTCAGTGCTCCGACGAGTTCAGTTGGGGCGAGGCCTGTATCAGGGTCGTCGTTGGTCACGGCGATCAGCGCCGAGATCAAGTTGTCGGTGGGGGCGTCGGTGTAGCGTTCGACCAGGTCGCTGAAGTAGTCAACGAACTTGGCGCTTCCGGCAATAGCTCGTTCCACACCCGCAGCACGGTTGGCCGTGCCGAACACGATTGCGGCAAGTTGGTCGCTCCAGTGCTTGAACTCATCGCGGTCCTGCGCAGGTACGCCAAGAAGTTCGGCAATCACGATGGCCGGGAGCGGGAATGCGAAGTCGCGCACAAGGTCGGGTTCGTCGATGGATGCGAACTGCTCGAGCAGTTCGTCGACGATTTTCTCGATCCTCGGTCTGAGTCCGGCAACGCGTGACGGCGTGAATGCGCGACTCAGTGGCTCCCGCAGTCGCGTGTGCTCTGGCTCATCATGGAACACCATCCAGCCACGCAGTAGCTCAAACGTCTGTCCCATAGCTGCTCGGGTTCCGGCATCCAGTCGTTCTTCGAGCGGTGTTAACCGGTTACTCGAGAGACGTTGGTCGTGAAACCCGAGCCGTACGGCCTCGTAGGTGGTGAAGAGCCATGCTCGATGCCGAGTGAGCCACACGACATCGCCAAGTGCTCGGAGTTCAGCAAAGGTTCGATGCGGATTTGTGATAGCGCCAGCCGACAAGAGGTCGACGTCGCTTTCAATGCGTTTCATCGAGTTGGCCCGCGCAGTAGCGCGATGACGCAGGCATTTGCGTCAACGCCGGCTGCACCGCCACCCATTGTCTCGAGCAGCGCGATTTCGGCATCGGCCACCTGTCGGTCAGCAGCCTGGCCACGGAGTTGCCAGACCAGTTCGGCAGTTTGCGCAAGTCCAGTCGAGCCAAGAGGGTGGCCGCGCGACAACAGCCCGCCGCTCGGGTTGACTGGCTGGGGACCACCAAGTTGTGTGTGGCCTGACGGTGCAAGCTCCGCTCCCTGACCTTGGGCAGCGACTCCGATCGCCTCAAGAGTGAGTATCTCGCCGATCGTGAATGCGTCGTGCACTTCGAACACGTCGACGTCTTGAACGCTCAGCCCAGTTTCAGTGAACGCTCGTGCGGCAGTAGAGGCGACGGTCCTGAACCCCCATGGGGCATCGTCGACTGATGTCCAAAGCGGACCAGAAGAGAACTGACTAGTCATGATCTCGACATGGCTATTGCTGCTGGCGTTTAACGTGGTCACGACTGCGGCGCCGGCACCGTCTGACATCGGGCAGCATTGGAGCAGCGTGAGCGGCCCGGCGATTGGCCGGCTTTCCAACACTTCGGCGCTTGTCGGGGGCGTACCCGACAGGTGCGCTCGCGGATTCAGAGCGCCGTGCGCCTTGTTCTTTACCGCCACCTCGGCCAGAAGAGCAGCGTCGAGTTGATGCTGCTGAACATACCGACTGGCCTGTAAGGCGTAGAGGGCCGGCATAGCGAGTCCTGCTCGTCCTTCAGGGTCGCCTGGTTCGGGGACGATCGGACCCGCAAACTTTGTTGAAAGTTGCTCGACGCCGATGGCGAGCACGTTGTCATAGCGACCCGAGGCGACAGCATGTTGTGCTTCGTGCAGTGCCACCGTGCCGCTGGCACATGCTGCTTCAATCTTGAACGCTGGGATACCACCAAGACCCGCTCCGGCTAGGACGCGGTTCGCCACGCCGGGCGGTCCGAAGACTGAACCCACAAATGCCGCATCGAATTCGGACACGCTCAAGCCGCTGTCGTCGATCGCCTCAGCGATTGCTTCCCAGGCGAGCTCCTCGATCCGTTGCTCCGGGAAGCGCCCAAACGATGAAGTGCCGACGCCAGCGATGCCGACCCGTCGGCTACTCACTGCCCGACCGCCTTGACGGTGAGATTGCCGTTTTCTTCTCCGGTGAACCGGACGAGGCCACCGGCGGGGATTTCGTTGCCGCCGACGACCTGTGCAAGGACGCGTGGTCCGGCGTCGACATCGATATAGGCCAAGACAAAGGGTGGGGTGAGTTCGCCGATGCGAAGATGAACCGTTGCTGACGACCAAACCACACCCGTAGGCCCGAAGTCGGTCGCAATGGTGTTACCGAGACATCTTTCGCAACGAGGGTGGCGGCGCGCAGCGTTGTGGCCGCAAGCTGTGCAAGTGGAGCCTGCAATCCGACCGCCGATCAGGCAGGGGCGCGGATCAGCGGGGGTAGGAGGGGTCACTGGCACAACTTCACTCAAGCAGGTGGCAGCCTCGAGGAGCAACTTGGAGTGGCCTGCGGTGAGAGGTTCCCTGACCTCTAGCGCTGGTGTATCGGTGTGACCGGGACATGACTCTTTTACATCGTCGGCTCGTCGTTGCCAACGGTCACCGGCGACACTAGACGTATGGACGTCCGTGGACTCATGGCCCAGGCCGCAACTCTCAACGCTCGGCGCACTGCAGTGATCCACGGCGATCGTCGACTTACCTTTGAAGAAGCATGGAGGCGGGGGATTCAGGTCGCAAATGCGCTCCTCGCACTGGAGTTGCATCCTGGCGATCGAGTCGGCGTACTCGAAGACAACAGCATCGAGGCACAGGACTTTTTCGCAGGTGCAACGATTGCTGGACTAGTACGAGTGCCGCTTTACGCTCGCAATTCTGCTGAGGCACACACCCACATGCTTGCTCATACTGGTTGTCGTGCGGTGGTTGTGGCCGAGCAGTACGCGCACGAGATTGAGGCAATCCGTAGGGACCTCCCGGGCGTTGAACATGTCGTGGTGCGAGGTCGTCATGATGGTCTGGGCTACGAGGAGTGGCTTGCGTCCCACAGTGATGTGGATCCGCAGGTTCCAATCGATCCGGATGACTGGTACATAATCCGCCATACCGGGGGTACTACCGGCAAGCCCAAAGGCGTTGCCTACACCCATCGGTCATGGCTGGCTGCAGGTCGCGATTGGTTCTACAACTTCCCACCGATGGTTGCTGGTGAGCGATGTCTCCATGTCGGACCGATCTCGCACGGTTCGGGGTACCTCTACACGCCGACCTGGTTGAGTGGCGGTTGCAATGTGCTGCTCGACCACTTCGAGCCATCCGACACGATTGGGGTGATGGAGCGCGAACAAGTGGGATATATGTTTGCAGTCCCAGCGATGCTCAACGCACTCGCTCGTGAAGAAACCGCCTGTAACCGTGATTGGTCGGCTCTGAAGGTGATCCAGATCGGTGGCGCGCCCATCGCCGACGAGACAGCGCTACTTGCTCGAGATGTGTTTGGGATGGTGCTGTATCAGGGCTTTGGGCAGACCGAAGCCCTGCCGGTGTGCATGATGGGCCCCGAGGAGTGGTTTTCCGACGTGGAAGGCTCCGAGCCATTACGGTCGACCGGTCGGGCTCTGCCGTTTGCATATCTTCAGATCCGTGACCCGGAAAATCCGAGCATCGAGTGTCCCATCGGTCAGCAAGGTGAGATCGCAATCAAGTGTGACGGCCAGATGCTTGAGTTTTGGGAAAACCCTGATGCGACCGCCGAACGGATCACCACCGATGGTTTCGTACTCACCGGGGATATTGGCCGACTTGACGAGAACGGCTATCTGTATGTCCTTGACCGTAAAGATGACATGATCATCTCCGGCGGTTTCAATATTTGGCCGGCCGAACTAGAGAATGTCATTGCTGACCATCCTGGCGTCATCGAGGTCGCTGTCTTTGCTGTCCCCGACGAAAAATGGGGTGAGACGCCGATGGCAGTGTGCGCGGTAGCGGACGGTGTTGCCGTCGACGATGTAGCGGTCGCCGATGAGATCAGAACCCTGTGCGCCAGTCGCCTTGGCTCGTATAAGAAACCGACGCACGTCGAACTGTGGGCCGAAGCGTTGCCGAAGAGCCCGGTGGGCAAGATTCAGCGCAAGATCTTGCGCGAGCCCCATTGGGTTGGATTCGATCGCCGTGTGGCTGGTACTTGACCGCTTGGAGCAAAGTAAAAGGGGTCAAATCGCGTAGTGTGCGAGGATGAAGATCTGGCGTCTTAAGCAACACGGCAACCCCCTCGAACAGCTCGAACTGGTCGATGAAGACGCACCCGTTCCGCGCCCCGGAGAGGTGTTGATTCAGCAGGAAGCAGTTGGCCTCGCGTTTCCCGACGTGTTGTCGTGCCGTGGGATGTATCAGGTGAAGTCGTACCCCGGGTTCACTCCGGGCGGTGAATCGTGCGGAACCGTCGCGGCGCTTGGCGATGGCGTGACCGGAATCGAGGTTGGCCAGCGGGTCGTCTATCTCGGGAGTAACGGTGGGCTCGCTGAGCAGGTCGTCCACGCCGCGGATGCAGTCTTCGTTGTTCCGGATGGAGTGCCGGCTGAAACAGCCGCAGCGATCCCGATCAACTACTGCACCACGCTCTACGCGCTTCGCGAGCGCGCCAAGTTGCAGCCCGGTGAGTCCGTGCTGATCACGGGTGCTGCGGGCGGTACCGGTACGGCGGCCATTCAGCTCTCCAAGGCGATGGGGGCGACCACCATCGCCGTCGCCGGTGGCGCCACGAAGGTCGGTGTGCTGCGCGATGTCGGCGCCGACGTCGTGATCGATCACCAGGAAACACCCGACTGGGTCGATGCCGTGCGCGAGGCCAGTGGTGGCGGCGTTGACGTCGCCTACGACCCGGTGGGCGGCGACACGTTCCATCAGGTGCGGCGATGCATGGGCTGGGACGGTCGCCTGTTGGTGATCGGCTTCGTTGCCGGGATCCCTGAGTACAAGACCAACCATGCGCTGTTGAAGAGCTATTCGGTCGTCGGCGTGCATTGGGGTGCCTCGTTGCCGCGGTTCCCCGATTCGTTGGGCGAGCAGATGCACACGCTGCTCGACATGGCCGCGGCCGGCACGATTGACCCACCGCTCTACCCGCCGTACGCGTTCGACCAGGCGAGCCAAGCGTTGCAAGATCTCGCCGATCGTAAAACGCACGGCAAGGTCGTCGCCACCTTCTAATCGGACGTTGCTGATCCTTCCGCCGTCGCTGAGGCGTGACGGCGGGCGAGTTCGGCGATGTGTTCGGGGTACATGTCGCAGCAGCCCCCGATGATCGTTGCGCCACCGGCCACCCATTCGTCGACGATGTCCGCGTACGCCTCAGCGGTGAGGTCATCGCGTCGTTGGTAGATGACGCTGTTGGCGGCGTAGTCCTCGTCGTGGGCGTCGGGGAACGCGTTTGCGTACGCGCCGGTCCGGACGTCGAGCCCTGCGGCAGCAAGCTTGGCGGTCAACTCCATCAAGGCGGGGCCGATCTGCTCAGGGAGTGAACAGTTGAACAGCACTGCGTCGACAACGTCGCGATGTCGGCCGACGGCAGCCACGATGTCATCGATCGTGTCGCCTGAACGCAGCGCGATGTGGGCGCCGTGCTTGTCGTCGCCGCTGTAATGATCGGGAAGGGCGAACGCTGCCCAGAGACGCTGCCCGGCACCGTGCTGTCGCACCGCCTCGGCGATCACGTCGAGCTCGGACACGAGGCTGAGTGTCTCGGCGACCCAGAGATCGACGAACGGTGCCAACGAGGCAACGATCATCGAGTACAACGCTGGCGCTCGAACCGCGTCGAAGTGTTCTGGTTCGTACGAGCCAAATAATGGTGGCAACGAGCCGGCGACGCTCACCGGGTGCGCGGCAGCGTCGGCTGCTTTGCGGGCGAGTTCTCCAGATGCGCAAGTCAGCGCAGCGCCTCGATCGGCAATGACGTCATCGCCGAGGTGATACGGCACGACGGCGTAGTTGTTCGTGATGATGGTCTGAGCGCCCGCCTCGATGAAGTTGGTGTGTGCTTGGAAGACGAATTCTGGTGCGTCCATGAGCGCCAGCGCCGACCACTCCGGTTGTCGGAACGGTGCACCGATGCGACGAAGTTCCTTGCCCATGCCGCCGTCGAGAATGGTGAGGTGATGCATCAGGTGCCACGTTAGTAAATGGTGTTGCAAAGTATTTCTTGCAAACCTCTTGCATTTCTCGCTATGCGTGATAAAGTACGCAGTACAACAACGGATCAAGCAGTGAGTCAATCAACCGCCCAGCCTGTTGAACAACCATCCAATCCCCCACATCCGCCAGAGGAGCATCCAATGCGCAACCAGATCAACACCATCGCCGAGAAGATCAACGACCAGGTCACCGAGCAGGTCAACACTGCCACCAAGACCTACACCGAGACCAACGATCGCATCCTCGACTCCATTGTCGACACCAACCGCAAAGCCGTCGACTTCGCCGTCAAGACATTCGATCAGATCAACGATCGCATCGCCGACCAAACTCCGACCATCGAGCTTCCGTTCGACATGCCGAAAATGGACCGCTTCGACGTGCCGACCGCAGCCGACGCTGGCAAGCGGTACATCGACGTTGTCGAGCGCATGGCCGACATGAATCGTGACTTCAGCAAACGAGTCGTTGCGATGCTCCCCGCCGACAAGCCGGTCGTCAAGCCCGCTGCGACAGCCACCAAGACGGCCACCAAGACAGCTGCAGCGAAGAAGCCAGCCGCCAAGAAGGCTCCGACGACCAAGAAGGCTCCGGCCCGCAAGGCTGTCGCCAAGAAGTGAGTTCGTGCGGCGGCACCTTCCCTTCCCCCATCGGGAAGGTGCCGCCGTTGAAGACTCCAACAGAGGGACGACAACGTGCCTGGCACGGTGTTGTCCCTCTGTTTGTTTCCGCCAAGAAGTGAGAGGATGACGCTGATGTCCACCAGCTCAAACGACAGCAATCCGCTCGGTGTCGGAGCGCTTGGCGACTTCATTCGTAGTCAGCGCCGACTTGCTGAACTGAGCCAGCGTGAGCTCGCCAAGCTGGCCGATCTCTCTGACGCCTATCTCAGCCAGCTCGAGCGAGGGCTGCACGAGCCATCGGTTCGCGTGGTCAATGGATTGTCATCGGCGCTCAATGTTCCCGCTGAGAAGCTGCTGAACTTCCTCGGCCGAGAACGTGCCGAGGGCGCCGACGTGGTCACCACGGAGTCAGCGATCGCCACCGATGAATCGTTGACAGACGCTCAGAAGCAGTCCCTGCTCGACGTCTACCGCGCCTTTATTGCCGCCAACGAACACACCTGACGTCAGCCGTCGCCAGGATGCTGAGCGGTCAGAGCAATTGGCGTGCTGCCTCAACAACGATCTCGACGACGCCGGACTCGGCTGCTGCGATCACCGCGGCGTCAGGGGTCTCCTGCTGAGTGCGATTGACGAGCACTCCGGCAGCGCAGCCGGCCCGCCAGCCTGACGACGCGCACATCGTGAACAGCGTCGCGGACTCCATCTCATAGTTGAGGACACCCATCGACTGCCATTGGTCGAGTGAGCCGCGGAATCGTTCGACCACGCGCCCCGATGTCGTGTCGTACCGCTCTTGGCCCGGGTAGAAGGTGTCGCTTGACGCGGTGATGCCGACGTGCACGTTGGCGCCAGAGGCGCGAGCTGCGTCGACCAGCGCAGTAGTGCACTCGAAGTCGGCGACAGCGGGGAACTCCATTGGCGCGAAATGCAGGCTCGCACCGTCGAGGCGAACAGCACCCGTGGCGACGATAATGTCGCCAGGATTCGCGTCGGGTTGGATCGCGCCGGTCGTGCCGACTCGGAGGAACGTGCGCACACCGAGTTGGGCCAGTTCCTCGACCGCAATCGACGTCGACGGTCCACCGACGCCGGTTGAGCAGACCACGACGGGTGTGCCGCCGAGGAAGCCGAGCCACGACGTGAATTCTCGATGTGCTGCAAGCGCAACGGGCTCGTCGAGGAGCGATGCGATGCGTGCGACACGCTCGGGATCGCCCGGGAGAATCGACAACGTGGCACCTCGCAGGTCGGTGGTGTCAAGCCCCAAATGAAACGTCTCAGCCATTCGGCAACCGTACCCGGAACCGTACGCGTGAGGTCAGTGGCCGGTGACGCCGTGGTACGGGCGACCGGCTTCGTTGAACTCGGTGTAGATCTCCATGAATGCATCACCGAACGGATTGATCCCACGTAAGGGCTGCGAGGCACGGCGCACGGTCCAGTCGTTTGGCGCGAGCGCATTCGCTCGCTCGAAGTTGCGTTCGGCCCCATCGGTGTCACCGTCGCGGCGGAGCTTTGCAGCGACGCGGAAGACGAGGCGAGCCTCTTCCTCTTCAGCGCTGAGGTCGCCGACGACTCCCTTGGCCTCATCCGGGGACATTCGAAGTGTGCCGTCTTTGGCCCAGGCTCGAATGTGGTCCTTCTGCTTCTCGGAGTCGATGCCCGTGAGCTCGCGGAACGTGTCGCTCGCGTAGGCGCTCCAGTTGGGCTGAACGATGTTGTCGTCTTCGTCAATCATCAGCACGGTCGGCACGTTCGAGATCGCGTAGAGCTCGGCAACGATGTGCTCGGCGTCAATGAGTACCGGATAGGTGATGCCATCACATCCGGCGCGGACCGCCTCGACGTCTTCGTCGATAGCGACGGCGATCACTTGGAAGTTGTGATCAGCGAGTTCTTCTTGGAGTGTCTGCCAACCTGGCAGATCGAGGAGGCAACCTCACCACGACGAAAATGCGACGAGCAACCGCTTCTTGCTGCGGTGGTCAGAGAAGTTCATCGGCAACCCATCAATATCAGGCAGCACGAAGTCCGGCGCCTTCATGTCGTTCACTGCAGCGCGACGCTGTTCGCGAGGTGCGCCAATGGCCACCAGGCCTGACTCGATGTCGGTAGTTGCCGGGCGATCGAGGAGTGATGCAACCGCGGTGACGTCGATGCGGTCGCCATCAAACAAGGCATCGCGATCGTTGACGATCACGCAGGCGTCGTCCTTGCACAGACCTTCGGGCTTGAGCGTCCAGCCCACCGCATCTTCGAGGCCAGCAGCGTCAACGAGCGGACCACCTTCCAGCATCACGATGTCGTTCGACGTCATCTCGCCACCGTACTGGTCGTGTCGCGTCCGGGTCGCTTTGGCGCGTCCCGTCGCGCCGAGAACCTGGGTGCGGCCGGATGAGCGTGAGGGAACGCTGGGCGGTATCGTGCCGCGGTGAGCGAGGTGGGCCCAGTGCAGCGAGTCCGTTCAGAGCGCTCGGTTGTCGCCTTCCTCGCCTTCATCGGCATCTTGATGGCCTTTGGTATCGACGGAGCGCTCCCGGCCTTCGACGAACTCAGAGTCGCCTTCGACCTCGACGAACGCGGCCTGAGTCCGGCGATCACCGGAACCGTGTACTTCGTCGGGATGGCGCTCGGACAGCTGGTCTATGGCGTGCTCGCCGACCGCTTCGGCCGTCGCCCCGTCCTCCTTGCAGGCATCGGGATCTACGCGGTCGGCGCGCTGGCCTCGGTGCTTGCGCCAAACCTCGCCGTCCTCCTGGTCGCTCGGTTCGTTTGGGGTCTGGGCGCCTCTGCGCCAACGGTGATGAGGTTCGCCATCGCCCGTGACCTGTACGCAGGCGATCAGATGGCTCGGGTGGTCAGCACCTTCAGCGCGGTGTTCTTGCTCGGCCCGATCATCGTGCCGTTCATCGGCGAAGCGATCTTGACGGTTGGGGACTGGCGCGCGGTGTTCGCTGCCGCGCTGGTGCTCGCTGCCGTGACCGGGGTGTGGACCGTTCGATTCGGCGAGACCCTCGATCCGGCCAATCGCCGCACGCTTGAGCTCTCTCCGCTGCTCGACGCTCTCCGAGCGGTCGCAGCCACGCCGGTCACCCGGTGGATACTGATCGCTCAAGCATTCTTCGGCGGCGCGTTCTTCGTGTGGCTCGGCAGTGCCCAACCAGTCATCGACGAGATCTACGACCGCTCCTCGCAGTTCACGCTCTTCTTCGGCGCGTCGGGAATCGGCATGGCACTGGCACTGCTGTTCAACCGTCCACTCATCGAACGATTTGGTGCCGCTCGGATGGTGGTGTTGGCTGCGACGGCGTTCGTCGTCCTTGCCGCCGTTGGCCTCGCCGGAACGTTGGCTGCCGATGGTGTGCCGTCGATCTGGTGGTGGTTCGGCTGGGCGTTCTTGGCCAATGCGATGTCGATGATCATGGGGCCGATGAGCGCGTCCCTGGCGCTCGAACCGATGGCGGACAAGGCGGGAACGGCTTCGGCAATTCTTGGTGTCGCCCAGCTCGGTGTCGGCGCCGGTCTGGCCGCGATCGTCGATGCGCAGATCGATGCGACCGTCACCCCGATGTTGTTGGGTGCGCTCGTGTACGGAGTACTGGGTCTGGGTTGCCTCATCTTGGCGACGCGTCAACCTGCCGGGAACGCGCCGCTCCCGCGCCCGCGCCCTGTGTCAGTCGGTGAACGCTGACTGCAGATTCTGCATCGTGATCTGACAACCCCTTTCGAGGTTGTCGCGACGACCTTCAATCTTGCCGGGGTACACGTCGGGCAGCGCGAGCATTGGAGCATCGAAGGACTCCGTCACGCGACAGGACGACGGCCCGGTGGGCTCGATGGTGTAGCTCCACGTCGTGGTGTGCTCGAACGCAGGTGGCACCTCATAGGCAAACCCGCGTCCCGGATCAGCGACGGTGACTTCGCAGTCCGCGTGCCAGGTGTAGTCCTTCGCTCGGTTGTGCCCGCGGAAACGCGCCCCGACAGCGATGGATGTCGCGTCGCCCAGGAACTCGCACCGTTCGTTCTCCGGACTGAGCGTCGGTAAGCGTTCGAGATCGGTGAGAAAGGTGTAGACGTCGGCGGCCGATGCGTAGACGTCGACGGTCGCAGACCCGTTGGTGGCAGATGGCTCCATGGGAGCAGTGTCGTTGATCGGTTCGCCGTTGAACGGATCGAGCTGGAGCGCCGGGCTGATCGGTCCGGCATCTTGGTCAGGCGCGCTTGGCGCGCGCGCCCCGCCAATTGTTCAGCCGATCTCGTCGGGCATCTCAGCCTTGCGGCGCCCGATGTAGTCCTGCAGCTCTGCGTCGATGGCATCGTCGATCGGCGGCGGTTCGTAGCTGGCGAGTGACGCCTTCCATGCTGCGTTCGCTCGGTCAGCGGTGGTGGTCGAACCGTCTTCCATCCACTGCTCGTAGCTGGAGTTGTCGGCCAGTGTCGAGCGATAGAACGCAGTCTCGAAGTTGGCGAACGTGTGGCCCGTGCCGAGAAAGTGCTCGCCAGGCGTGTGCTCGAGGAACGCATCGACGCCCTGGCCGTTCTCGCTCATGTCGAGGCCCTGGCCGAACTTCATCATCATGCCGAGCTGATCAGCATCCATCATGAATTTCTCGTACCCGACGGCGAGGCCGCCCTCCATCCAACCCGCCGCGTGCAGCACGAAGTTCACACCCGCCATGACGGTCGGGATGATCGTTGACGCAGACTCGTACGCCGCCTGTGCATCGGGCAGCTTCGATGCTGTGAGCGAGCCGCCCGAGCGGAATGGGACGCCGAGGCGTCGAGCGAGGGCCGAGACGGTGTACAGGACGATGGCGGGTTCGGGTGTGCCGAACGTCGGTGCGCCAGTCGCCATGGACATCGACGACGCGAACGATCCGAAGATGACGGGGGCGCCCGGGCGCACGAGCTGACAGAACGCCATTCCGGCAAGCGCCTCAGCGAGCGTCTGTGCAGCGACGGCCGCCGCTGTAGTCGGGGCCATGGCTCCGGAAAGGATGAACGGAGAGATGATGCACGCCTGATTCGCCGCTGCATAGGTTTCCGCAGCGGCCAACATCGTGTCATCCCACACCAGTGGCGACGAGGCGTTGATCAGCGATGACATCACGGTGCGGTCGGCCAGATCTCCACCGAACCCGATCCGGGCGAGTTCGATCGAGTCGGCTGCCCGCTCGCCGGCGGTGACCGAACCCATGAACGCCTTGTCGCTGTACTTTAGGTGGGCGTACACCATGTCGAGATGCCGCTTGTTGACGGGAACGTCGACGGGCTCGCACACCGTGCCGCCCGAATGATGCAGGTGAGGCGACGAGTAGGTGAGCTTGACGATGTTCTCGAAGTCGTTGATCGTCGCGTAACGGCGGCCTTGGTCCTGGTCGTAAACGAACGGTGAGCCGTAGTTCGGCGCAAAGACCGTATTGGGTCCGCCGATTTCGACGTTACGTGCAGGGTTGCGAGCATGCTGGGTGTACTGCCGCGGCGCAGTCGCCTGAACGAGTGTGCGGCACAGCCCGCGAGGGAACCGAACGCGTTCGCCGTCGATCTCGGCACCTGCATCGCGCCACATCTCGAGCGCGCGTGGATAGTTCCGGAACTCGATGCCGACCTGGTCGAGGATCGTCTCAGCGTTGTATTCGATCAGCTCGAGGTGTTCGTCGGTGACCAACTCGTACGGACGGATCTGTCGTTGCAGGTAGGGCGGAGTCGGCGTTGCCGACGTGGCTCGACTCGCCGCTCGCCCGGCGCGACCACCGGACCTGCGTCCTCGACGTTCTTCACTCACCAGGACCCCCATCACGACGCACTACCGCTCGACGTCCCACCATGCGGAACTGTTCCAGCATACAGAACGCTTGTGCCCCCGGCGACCGGAGTGGGAGTGGTAGTGGGAGTGGGAGTGGGAGTGGGAGTGTCAGGTGGGGCGTCGGCGGCGGCCGGTGCGTTGACGTCCGCCGACGGCGTCGAGCTTGGGTTGTGCTGAGGGCAGGACGGTTTCGCTCGCAAGGTTCGGAGTTGGCTCGGTGGTGTGCGGGAAGCCCATTGCATTCACGAACAGCTCTTGGAAGCGCGGTTCGGTCGCTGTCTCGATCTTTTCCACGCGCCGGACAGCGGCCTCAATCTCGGCACGTTGTGCGGCTGATACGAGCGCTCGAACAGCACCGGCGCCTGCGGCGTTTCCGACCGAGGCGACCTGAGTCACCGGCACGTCGGGAACAAGGCCAAGGACCTTGGCATACAGCGGGTCGATATGCGCCCCGAATGCACCGGCAAGACGCACCGAGCCGATCTCGTTCGGGTCGGTCTTGCCAGCGTGTTCGCAGAGCAGATCGATGCCGGCGCGCAGTGCTGCCTTTGCGAGTTGGATCGCACGGACGTCGTCTTGCGTGACATTGATGTTCGCCGTTGGATCATCGGCGTCGCCAAACAGCCGATAGGAGAACGTCCGGCCATCGGCGAACACCCGGTCGGTCTTCGCCGGGCCGTCCGAGCGGACCGTGCCGTCGACATCGAGGAGACCAGCGAGATAGAGCTCGCCCATCACCTCGATGATCCCCGAACCGCAGATTCCTGAGATGTCGAGTTTGGAAGTTTCTCCGCTGAACGCTGGATCGTCGGACCACAGGTCACTGCCGATCACCTTGACACGAGGCTCGAGGGTGTCGCGATCGATGCGCACGCGTTCAATGGCGCCCGCCGTTGCGCGCATCCCCGCCGAGATCTGAGCACCTTCGAAGGCTGGGCCCGTAGGAGAGGAGGCAGCGAGCACGTGCTCGGAGTTGCCGAACACGATCTCGGCATTGGTGCCGACGTCGACGAGGAGTTGCAGCGCGTCCGAGCGATGAGGACCTTCAGCCAGGATGGCGCCAGCAGTGTCGGCACCGACGTGGCCGGCAATGCACGGCAAGAGATACGTCGACGCGAAAGGCGCATCAATCTCGAGGTCGGTGGCGCGGACGGTCACGGCGCTGTCGGTCGCGAGGAGGAACGGGGCTTGGCCCAGGGGAGTGGGATCGATCCCGAGGATCACGTGATGCATGATCGGGTTTCCGACGAGGGTCATGTCGAGAATCGATGTCCGATCGATCGGGCGCAGCGTGTCGACGCTGGTCGCAGCATCGTCGACGAGTTCGCCGACCATCGTGTTCAGTGCGGCGCGAATCGAACGGGTGAGCTCGACATCGCCACCCGGATTCATCATCACGTACGAGACCCGCGACATGAGGTCATCACCAAACCGGATCTGAGGATTCATCACGCCGTTGCTCACGACCACTTCGCCGGTCGCCAGGTCGACCAAGTGGCCGGCGACGGTGGTCGACCCGACATCAACGGCGACGCCAAAGGAGCGATCGACGTAGCCGGGATACACGGCGCACACATCGCAACCACGCCGAACACCGACAGTGATTGCGTTGTCGCCCCGCTTGGCGGCATCGGCGATCAACGGCAGCACGTGCGCGTCGAGGCGCGCCATGGTGACGTCGTAGTCGGCAAGCAATGCCGCGCCGATCTGTTCGCTCAACCCGCCGAGCTCGGCACCCAACTCCGCCTTCGGTAACTCGATGTAGTGCAATCGCACCAGCGGGTCGACTTCGATGTCGCCGAGATCGACCGACTTGCGGACGACCTGCTTGTGCACTTGGCTTGCCGCGGGGATCTCGACGACGACGTCACCGCACACCTGCGCTGCGCAGCCGAGACGCTGACGGTCGAGGATCGGGCGGCGGCCGGTGTAGTTCTCTTCGGTCGAGGCCCAACCGGTGATCGAATTGTCGGTCGACTCGATTTGCCACTTGGAGAACGACCCGGCTGTTGGGACGACTTGGCATCGCCCGCACAATCCGCGACCACCGCACGTGGAGTCGAGGTCAGCACCTGCCTGCCGTGCCGCATCGAGCACCGTTGTGCCCTCATCGACGGTGACCGAAAGTCCTGACGGCGCAAAGACCACCCGATGTCGTGCATCCATGCCGCTGGATCAGCCTTCGACGCGGGCGCGTCGCCCGCCGCGCCGACGTGGGGCGCCGCCCGCTGCGTCGCCAGCCGCTTGGCCGCCACCCTCGCGATACGTCGCGATCCAAGCGCCGCAGTCCTGATCGTGACCGGCGAGTACGTCGGCGGCTTTCACGGCCTTCTTCACCTCATCGTGCAGTGGGCTCATGATTGCCGAGGTCATCCCATTCGAAATCGCCATCGCCAGGAAGGTGCCGGTGATCGCATGACGTTCCGGCAATCCGAAGCTCACGTTCGAGGCTCCGCAGGTTGTGTTGACCTTCAGCTCGGTCTGCAAGCGGCGGAGCAGCTTGAACACTTGCTGGCCGGCCTGACCCATGGCACCGATTGGCATCACCAACGGGTCGACGATCACATCGGATGACGGGATGCCGTAGTCGGCGGCACGGTTGACGATTTTCCTGGCGACTTCGAACCGCACGTCGGGATCCTCGGAGATGCCGGTCTCGTCATTCGAGATTGCGACGACAGCAGCGCCGTACTTCTTGACGAGCGGCAGGACTCGCTCCATCTGTTCGTCCTCACCGGTGACCGAATTGATCAACGGCTTGCCCTGATAGACGGCGCAGCCGGCTTCGAGCGCTTCGACAATCGAGGAGTCGATCGACAGCGGCACGTCGGTGACTGACTGCACGAGCTGAATTGCCTGCGCAAGAAGAGCCGGTTCGTCAGCGAGCGGAATACCGGCATTGACGTCGAGCATCTGGGCGCCGGCGGCGACCTGCGCGAGTGCGTCAGCTGCCACGCGCTCAAAGTTGCCTTCCTTCATCTCCGCTGCAAGCAACTTGCGACCGGTTGGGTTGATGCGCTCGCCGATCATGACGAACGGACGATCGAAGCCGATGACGACTTCCTTTGTTGCGGAGCTGATGATGGTCTCGGTCATATTGCTGTCGATTCTCTTCTAGTGACTTCGGAGTCGAGTTACTTTTGGGGTCGGGTCCAGGTGTCACTGGCGGGGTGCGGAGGAGTGAACAGGTCGGTCAGGCAGGCGGGCCGTCGGGGTCGAGGCCGCCGTTGGCGACGATGGCTTCGAGGCGTTCCTTGGGATAATGGTCTTCGATGTCGGCACAGAGCTGGTCGAGCTTGGCACTGATGTCGCCCTCGCTCAACGGTGCGGCGGTGTTGCGCCACTCTTTGACATAGTCGTCGGTCGACGTCAGCCCGGCAACGCCAGCGGCACGATCGATTGCGTGTTGGAACCGGGCGTGCAGCAGCACCTTGCTCTGCTCGGCGGCACCGCGGGCGGTGAGTTGCGCTGGGATGTCGCGCCAGTAGATCGTGCTGACTGTGGGCCCGCCGCCACCTCGCCGTCGGTTCGTCCGTCTGCCGGTCTGGCGCTCACGCATTGCGCCTTGATCGAGTTCGTCGCCTGTTGATTGTTCTTCGCTCATCACGCTGTTGCTTTCCGTGTGAAGTTCACCATGGTGGACTCGAGTTCGCCGTAGCCAGTGTGCTCGATGTGGAGCTCGAGCCCCAGCCGGTCAGCGCACTCATGGGCGGCGGCCCGGGCCTTGGGGTCATCGGTCTGTTCGAGATACACGCACCGGGTGTAGTTGCCGAAGTACATGTCGCGCAGCTCGGGGTGCTTGGCGATCCCCATGCCGTCCCAGATCAACCGCTCCCAGTTTCGGGCGAGGAAGTCGGTCAGGTAGAAGCTGCCGAGCGCATGATCCTGGAGCTCGTCGAACCGGGGTGCAGTGGCGAAGAATTGGTAGCAGTGCGCGCCGGCGAGCATCTCCACGTTTTCTTCGGCGCACACCTTGTCCAACAATCCGCCGGTGCCGCAGTCTGCGTACCCGATCAGAATGTCGTCGAACGTTCCTGCCGCCGGTTCTGTGCCCGCATCGAGGAGTTGATTATCGCCGGGGGGCGACGCGCCGGACGACGAGTTGGTGCCTGGCACCATGTCGTCTTGCACCATGTCGTCCTGGCCGCGGGCCCGGTGGATTCGTTGGCGGACGAGTTCGGGGATCTCTTTCGGGCGGTTGTGCAACGAAGCAGGAAGGCACTCGACGGTCACGTTGACCAGGCCGTTCAGCTCGGTGATCGCGAGCAGTTCACGCGCGAGTGCCCCGCACGCGATGACGAGCACCCGTGGGGCGGTCATGGCTCAGGCGTGGACTGACGGGCCGGCGGGCTCGGGGTTGCCGCGTCGCGCCGACACCAGCGACTTGGCCTGCTCGGAGGCCACCGCTGCGTCGCGGCAGTAGGCGTCCGCGCCGATTGCTTCGCCGAACTCCTCATTGAGTGGAGCGCCACCGACGAGGATGATTTGATCGTCGCGACGGCCTTTCTCGGTGAGGGTGTCGATGACGACTTTCATGTACGGCATCGTGGTGGTGAGCAATGCCGACATGCCCAAGATGTCGGGTTGGTGTTCGTCGAGGGCGGCGATGAACTCGTCGACGTCGGTGTTGATTCCAAGGTCGATCACTTCGAAGCCGGCACCTTCGAGCATCATTGCGACCAGGTTCTTGCCGATGTCGTGGATGTCGCCTTTGACGGTGCCAATGACGACCTTGCCGACGGATTCAGCGCCCGTCTCGGCCAGCAACGGACGGAGAATAGCCATGCCCGCCTTCATCGCGTTTGCGGCGAGCAGGACCTCGGGAACAAAAAGAATGCCGTCACGGAAGTCGATGCCGACGATGCGCATACCTTCGACGAGTGCGTCGTTCAGGACGCGGTCAGGGCCCCAACCGCGGTCTAGCAGGATGGTCGTGCCCTCCGCGATTTCTTCTTTCATGCCGTCGTAGAGGTCGTCGTGCATCTGGGCAGTCAGATCCTCGTCGCTCAGCAGTGCAAGATCGATGTCTTCGTCGCCGTTCGAGTCGCCAGCGGCGTCGATGTCGTCACTCATGTTGTTGTCTCCAGAGAGAGGGGCGGAACGAGGGGGCCTCGTGCCGTTGTTCCGCAATGCGGAACTGTACCGTATGGTGAAACAGTACGCCAGGCCCCTCTGGGACGAGCGATCACTGCAGGCTAATGATGCAAGTCGCGTCCCGCAATGATGTCGGTCGTCAAGCTCGGTCACAGCCACGTCGCACACGTCACCAAAGCGTGCAGACGGCTCCAAAGCTGCTATCCAAGAGTCATGGCAGGTGTGCAGTCCATCGAACGAGCCTTCACGGTACTTCGCGAACTCTCACTCGGCCCGGCTGGCGTCACGGAGATTGCTGAGCAGATCGGTCTTCCGAAATCAACCGTGTCTCGCTTGCTCTCGGCGCTTGAAGCAGAAGGCGCAGTTGCACAACGCGAAACGGGTTCGGAGTACGAACTCGGTGCCGGTTTGGCAGCTTTGGCCGATGCTGCAAACAACGACGCGAATATGGCGGCCGTCGTCCGACCGTTCTTGATCGAATTGAGCGAGGCAACCGGAGAATCAGCAGGATTCGTGGTGCGTTCAGGTCGAAACGTGTACTGGGTCGACAGCGTGGACGACGAGGAGTCCGCCGTGCAGGTGCAGGACCGCACCGGCTTTTACGCACCCATGCACTCGGTCCCGGCGGGTCTGGCGCTGCTCGCCCACTTACCGCCCGATGAGATTCAGCGCTATCTCGCTCAGCCGCTCGAGCGGGTCAACCAGCGCACGATCACCGACGTAGCGACGCTGCGTGCGCACCTCGATCAGATCGTCAACGACGGTCTCATGTGGTCGGTCGACGATCTCGGTGACGGCATCACGGCGCTCGACGTCCCGTTCCGCGGCGCAAGCGGCCATTTTGAAGGCGCCCTCTTTGTCAACGCACCGAGCTTCAGATTTCCTGTCGAGGGTGACAAGGACCGCGTCGAAGCCCTCGTCGTCGATGCTGCGCAACGGTTGTCGGACCGCTTCACCGTGCACTGAGCCGTTGCCCATCTGTTTCACCAGACGGGTTTCACCTCGACGGTGTACTCGACGGTGTAACGGTGATGACGGAGCAACCAATGGGGCAACAGACGAGACGCCTCGCGCTGGGTGCGGTCGCGAATCGGCAGTAGCTTCGACGGGGATGAAGCGACAGGACAAAGCCGACCGCATTGGCGAGATGCTTGACGATCTCTACCCGAACCCGCCGGTGCCGCTTGATCATCGCAACCCCTACACGATGCTCGTTGCGGTGGCGCTGTCCGCGCAGACCACTGACAAGAAGGTCAACGAGGTCACCCCTGCGCTGTTCGACGTAGCGTCAACACCGGAGGAGATGGCGCGTCTGTCACCGGAAGAGATCCTTGGCTTCATCAAGCAGGTCGGCCTCGCACCGACAAAGGCACGCAACCTGTCGACCATGGCGCACCAGATTGTGGACGCCGGCGGCGAGGTCATTGCCGACTGGGACTTTCTCGAGGGGCTCGCCGGGGTCGGGCACAAGACCGCTGGTGTCGTGATGGCCGGGGCATTCGGTTTCCCGGCGTTTCCTGTCGACACCCACATTCATCGCCTCGCAGATCGTTGGGGCCTCAGCGATGGAAAGAACGTCGAGAAGACCGAGCGAGACCTCAAAGTGGTGTTCCCTGAAGACACGTGGGATCGACGACACCTGCAGATCATCTACTTCGGCCGGGAGTACTGCCCCGCCAAATATCACGATCTGACGGGCTGTCCGATCTGCAGTTGGGCCGCCACCAAGAAGCGCATCGCCGCCGAGTCCAGGTAGTTCCACCCGACCCCAACGTGACACACGGCGGGAATAGTCTCCCTGAGGTTGGGAAGAGATTCACAAGGGCTGATATCTTCGGGCCCGCATGTCGCTCTTTCTTCGCGATTACCTCAACGTTGTCTGGTTTGGTATCGCAGCGCTCGCCATTGGTGGGTTGCTGCTCGGTCTCGCCGCGGCGATTCGGCCGTCCAAGCCCAACTACGACAAGTCGATGGCATACGAATCGGGTGTCGACCCGGTGGGGATGGGCTGGTCTCAGAGCCAGATTCGTTACTACGTGTTCGCCCTGCTCTTCGTCATCTTCGATGTTGAAGCGGTGTTCCTTTTCCCCTGGGCAGCGTCCGCAGAGAGGTATGGCACGTTCGGCCTCGTCGCGATGCTCGTCTTTATCGTGCTGCTCCTCGACGGCCTGGTCTACGCCTGGAAGCGGGGGCTCCTCCGATGGGTCTGATGTTCCTTCGCTCCGCCATGGGCTCCAACTCGCAGAGAAAGATGGTCTGACATGGGTCTCGTCGACAAGGGTCGCCTGCCGGCTCCGCTGACCAAACTGTTCAACATGAGCCGCTCCTACAGTCTCTGGGTGTACCAGTGGGGTCTCGCCTGCTGTGCCATCGAGATGGGTGCAGCGTTCGGTTCGCCTCGTTACGACGTGATGCGGCTCGGCGTCATCCCGCTGCCTGCCAGCCCACGCCAAGCCGACTTTGTCTGCGTGTCCGGCACGGTCACCGACAAGATGGCACCGGCTGTGAAGCGACTCTGGGAGCAGATGCCCGAGCCGAAGTACGCCATCTCGATGGGTTCGTGCGCCAACTGTGGTGGCCCCTACTGGGACAGCTACTCGGTCACCAAGGGTGTCGACCAGATCATTCCCATTGATGTCTACGTCCCCGGCTGCCCGCCGCGGCCCGAAGCGCTGCTCGAAGGCATCGTGCTCCTCCAACAGCGGATCAAGAACGAAGACATGGCCGCCAAGTGGCGCGGCGATGAGTTCACGACCCTGCAGCGAACCCGCGCCATGGAAGCTGGCGAGGTTGACCGTGATGGCGAGCTGATCAACGAGCCGACCGAACCGACCCCCGAGATGGCCCAGGCGGCTGATTCGGTGCAACCCGAACCGATCGTCGTTGGCGGTGGCCCCATTGAGTGACGACACCACAACCCAGGACGCGCCCGGCGCCGACGCTCCGGCAGCACTGCCCGGAGACGGACTGCGTGAAGGCATCATCGACAACCTGCGCAGCCACATCGGTGACGCGATCGTCGACACCAAGATCACGCCCAATGACGATCTCTGGATCCGGGTCAGCACTGAGGCGTGGTTGTCGACTGGCCAGGCGTTGAAGGATGCCGGGTTCACCTACTTCTGCTTCCTCTCGGGGCTCGACTGGATGCCGTCGCCGTACGGCACGAGCGAAGAGGATCCGGACGACGAGCCCAAAGAACCCGACACCGAAATCGTGCAGGGTTACACCGGTGGCGAAACCCGCTTCCAGGTGTTTGCGCGTCTCGCCGACCTCGACCGTCACGTGGGCGTCACGATCAAGGCCGATGTTCCTGACGATCGGCTCGTCATGGAATCGTGGAGTCACCTCTTTGCCGGGGCCAACTGGCATGAGCGTGAGTGCCACGAGATGTACGGCATCGGGTTTGACAACCATCCCGACCTCCGCAACATGTATCTGCCGGGCGACTTCGAGGGCTACCCGCTTCGCAAGGACTTCCCGCTGCTCGCGCGCATGGTCAAGCCGTGGCCGGGCATCGTCGACGTCGAACCCATGCCGGCTGAAGACGAAGCAGAAGCACCCGTCGAGGAGAAGGGTGACGAGTCATGACGTTGACCGACCGCCAGCAACTTTCGTACATCGCAAGCCAGGCTGCCGACGCGCGCCTCAACGTCGAGCTCGAGACCGAGGGCATGACCCTCAACATCGGTCCGCAGCACCCGGCCACGCACGGCACGCTCCGCATCATCTGTCGCCTTGACGGCGAGCAGGTCGTCTGGGCTGAGCCCGTTGCCGGATACATGCACCGCGGCTACGAAAAGCTCACCGAGGTCCGCACCTTCCCGCAGGTCACCACCCTCGTCAACCGCATTGACTGGCTCGGCAGCTTCGCCAACGAAGTGCCGTTCATCCTTGCTGCCGAGAAGCTGATGGAGATCGAAGCGCCACCGCGTGCTCAGGTCATCCGCACCATCCTCTTCGAGTTGTCGCGAATTGCGAACGTGTCGCTGTTCCTTGGTGACCTTGGCGTGCAAATGGGCGCGATCACGCCGGTCTTCCTCGCATTCCGTGACCGCGAGTACATCCTGAACCTCATCGAAGGTGCCACCGGCGGTCGCTTCCACCCGAACTTTGACCGTATTGGCGGCCTGAAAGACGATCTACCCAAGGGCTGGATCGAAGAGACGCGCGGCGCCGTCAAGAAGCTTGAGCAGTTCTGCGACACGATCGATGACCTGCTCTTTGGTAACGAGATCTTCCAGAGTCGGATGCGCGGCATCGGCATCATTCCTGCCGATATCGCCAAGGACTACGGTCTCTCCGGTGCGAACGCCCGTGCGTCCGGCATCGACTGGGACCTCCGTCGCGATCAAGACATCCCGCTCAGCTACGACCTTGCCGACTGGAAGGTGTGGACACATCCCGACGGCGACTCGTGGGCCCGCTGCTGGATTCGTCTCCAAGAGACTCGCGAGTCCTGCAAGATCGTGACGCAACTCCTCGATCAGATCCCGGCCGGCCCGGTAATGACCAAGGTGCCACGCATCATCAAGGTGCCCGAAGGCGAAGCCTGGGTGTCCACGGAGAACCCGCTCGGCGAGATGGGCTACTACGTCGTCAGCAAGGGCGGCCTCGGGCCGTTCCGCGTCAAGATTCGCTCGGCGAGCTTCAACAACATCTCGATCGTGCCGTGGGCGCTGAAGGGCGTGTACGTCCCTGACGTCATCACGATCCTTGCTTCGCTGTACTTCATCCTCGGAGACATCGATCGCTGATGCTCGCTCAACTTGCAGCTGAGTTTCCGGATTTCTGGCCGGAGTGGTCCATCCCGTATTGGCTGATGTCGATTCTGCGCGTCGTGGGTGGCCTCGTCGCAGTGCTGCTGCCCGCTGGTGGCATCGTCTATTTGTTCCTGTTCAAGATGATGTCCTTCATGCAGAGCCGTCTCGGCCCCATGGAGGCAGGTCCGTACGGATCGATGCAGCTGCTTGCCGAAGTTGGCAAGTGGATGCAAAAAGAAGACCTCGCACCGGAGAACGCCGACTTGCGGATCTATCGCATGGCGCCGCTTATCGTGCTCCTGTCGACGTTCCTGCTGATCGTCGTCGTGCCGTTCGGTCCCCAAGCGTGGTTCACCAACTTCGAGACCGGCATCTTTTACGCGTTGGCCGTCGGGTCGGTCAGCGTGCTCGGCATCCTCATCGCCGGCTGGTCGTCGGCCAACAAGTACTCACTGCTCGGCGGCTTGCGTGCCGGCGGTCAGCTGATCGCTTACGAACTCCCGATGGTGCTCGCCACCCTCGGCGTGGTCATCCAAGCCGAGTCGATGAACCTCAACCGGATCATCGAAGTGCAGAACACCGGTGAGATCTTCGGCATCGGCTGGTTCGGTAACCCGTTCATCATCACGCAGTTCGTCGGCTTCTTGATCTTTATGATCGCTGTGCAGGCCGAACTGACCCAGGCACCGTTCGACATGCCGATCGCCGAGTCCGAGCTCGTGTCCGGTTACATGACCGAGTACTCGGGCTTCCGATTCCTGATCTTCTTCATCGCCGAGTTCGCCACGGCTGGCGTCTTCAGCTTCATTGCTGCGGCGCTGTTCCTCGGCGGCTGGGGCGTTCCGTTCGAATGGTTCGGCTGGGACAACCTCGGCGATGTCGCCTGGTGGATGAACTTCGTGGGCCCGGTCATCATGTTCACCAAGATGTTCGCCCTCGTCGGTGTCATCATGTGGGTGCGCTTCAGCTACCCGCGTTTCCGTGAGGACCAACTCCAGACCTTTGCCTGGAAGGTGCTCATCCCGCTCGCACTGGCCAACACGGCCGTCACTGCAATCTTGAAGGTGGTCCTCTGATGCCCAAGGTTCCTGGACTCATCAAAGGTCTCGGCGTCACTGCCGGCATCCTCGGCAAGACGCTGAAGAACGGTGCCGACACCGTGCAATACCCGCACGAGAAAGAAGCGCCGCCGATTCGCGCCCGCGGCGTGATTGCGCTGCACGAAGACAACTGCACTGCCTGCATGCTCTGCTCGCGCAGCTGTCCTGACTGGTGCATCTACATCGAAGGCCACAAGCAGCTCGCGCCAGCGCGTCGCGCCGGTGGCAAACCGCGCCAGGTCAACCACCTGGACCGATTCGACATCGACTACGCGCTCTGCATGTACTGCGGTATCTGCGTCGAGGTCTGCCCGTTCGACGCGCTGTTCTGGAGCCCTGAGTACGAGTACTCCGAGCCGAAGATCGCCGATCTGCTCCACGACAAGGCCAAGCTCGGCGAGTGGATGGAGACGGTGCCTGAGGCACCCGAACTCGAAGCGGGAGCCGGCAAGTGAACACAGGCGCCATCAATGACGTTGCCCTTCAATGGTCGCGAGGTGGACGATGAACCTGCACGCTCTCATTGCGCAGCCCGACGCCGAGCCGGCAGTCAACATTGCCTTGAACATCGGGTTCGGCCTCATCGCCACGGTGATGATCTTTGCGGCGTTCAGCGTGGTCACCACGAAGAACGTCGTCCATGCGGCGTTGTATCTCGTCCTCGTCCTCGCCGGCGTCGCGGCGCAGTTCATTCTGGCTTCGGCGGAGTTCCTCGCAGTGGCGCAGGTCATGGTGTACATCGGTGCCGTGATGGTGCTGTTCTTGTTTGGCATCATGCTCACCCGCGCCCAGATCGGTAAAGAAGACGGCCTCAACAACCAAGGCTGGCAGCTCGGTATCCCCGTGGCCATCGTGCTCTTCGGGCTCCTCGGCTACGTCATCTTCAACACCTTCGAAGACGACGTGCTTGAAGAGCGTGCGCCATTCCCGACCGAGCAGCTCTCCGACCAGTATCTGTCGGCCTACCTCGTGCCGTTCCTGGCAGTGTCATTTGTTCTGCTCGCCGCCGCCATCGGTGCCATCGTCCTGGCCCGGAAGGACTGAGGCTCATGCTTGCTGTCAACTTCCTCCTGCTCGCAGCGGTGCTGTTCTGCATCGGCGTGTTCGGTGTCATCGCGCGACGCAATGCCGTGCTCGTACTGATGTCGATTGAGCTGATCCTTGCCGCCGTCAACTTGAACTTCGTCGCCTTCGCAATGATGAACGACAACATCGACGGGCAGGTGTTTGCGCTGTTCGTCATCGCCATTGCTGCCGCCGAAGTCGGTGTCGGCCTCGCCATGGTTCTCATGATCTACCGCAACCGCAAGTCGATCGCCCTCGACGGACTCTCGGAAATGAAGGGCTGACGTGCTCGCCGTAGAAGACACACATGCTGCGCTCGAACTGAGCTCAGGCTGGTTCCTCGAGAACGCTTGGCTCATCGCGCTCATCCCTGCCATCGGCTTTGCGTTGATCATCGGATTCGGCAAGAAGATGCCGATGAAAGGGTCCGAGATCGGTCTTGCATCGATGGCCGCATCGCTCGTGATCGCCACGGGCGCCGGTATTCAGTGGATGCAGCGCACTGACTCTGCATCGCACGGTGGTGACGAAGCGATCGGGGGCGCCTTCAGCGGTGTCCGTGGAGTATTGCGCGCCAGCGAAGGTGGCGAGGTCGAGCCGTACATCGAACCTGTGGTCACCCAATGGGTGTGGTGGCAGAACTCCGGCCTCGAGTTCGGCCTCGGTTCCCACATCGATGGCCTGTCGGTCCTGTTGCTCTGGCTGGTGGCCTTCATCTCTCTGCTCGTCCAGGTCTTTAGCCTTGACTACGTTCGAGGCGACCGTCGCTACACCCACTTCTTCGCCGCACTGACGCTGTTCTCCAGCGGCATGTTGGTGATGGTCATGTCGTCCAACATGGTTCAGATCATCTTGGGCTGGGAGATCATGGGCCTCTGCTCGTTCATGCTGATCGGTCACTGGTGGGAAGACGCCTACAACAGCCACTCGGCCCTCAAAGCCTTCTTCACGGTGCGCGTCGGCGATGTCGGCCTGCTTGTCGGTACGGCGATCCTGTTCTTCGGCGCCAATGACTTCGCCGTGGCAAACCTCGACTCGAACGGGTTCGACATTCGAGCCATCCAGGCGTGGGCGTTGTCTGGAGACGGGTCGAGTTGGACGTTGATCATGGCGTCGAGTGCGCTCTTCATCGCTGCGATCGGCAAGTCGGGCCAATTCCCCCTGCACACGTGGCTTCCCGATGCCATGGCTGGTCCGACACCGGTGTCATCGTTGCTGCACTCGTCCACCATGGTTGTCGCCGGCGTGTTCCTCGTTGCCCGGATCTACCCCGTGTTCTGGGAGGGCTTCAACATCGCCAATGGCGGGTTGAGCTTTATTGCGATCATCGGTGGCATCACGATTGTCGTCGCCGCGCTCCTTGCCTTTGTCCAGGACGACATCAAGAAGGTGTTGGCGTATTCGACCGTGTCCCAGCTGGGCTACATGATGCTCGGCCTCGGTACCGGGGCCTGGCTGCCGGCTGTCTTCCACGTGTTCACACACGCCTTCTTCAAGTGCTGTCTGTTCCTCGCTGCTGGATCGATCAGTCATTCCGGCTCGCATCACTCCTTTGACATGAAGAAGGACATGGGCGGCCTGCGCAAGTTCATGCCCATCACCTTCGGTGCATGGTGTGTGTCGACGCTTGCCCTCACCGGTGTGATTCCGTTCGCCGGCTTCTGGTCAAAGGACGAGATCATCGACAACGTCGGAGCCAACGGCTACACGTTCCTCTTCTGGGTCGGCCTCGGCGGCGCAGCGCTCACGGCGATGTACATGACCCGTGCGACATACCTCACCTTCTTCGGCGAGCCCCGCGGCGCTGCCGCCGGTATCCATCACGACGACGGCGGTCACGACGAGTACGCAACAGAGTTTCGTGAGACGGCAATTCGTTCGGCCGATTTGGTCGCTGCCCTGCCGAGATCATTGAGCGCCGCGGCGAATGTGCCGGGCGACGACATCGAACACGATGCCGAAGGCGATCCTGCCCATGGCGGCCACCACGCAGACGAACACGACGATCACGGACCACATGAGTCCGGCAAGCTGATCCTCGTCCCGATTGTGATCCTCGCCTTTCTGGCACTCACGTCTGGCTTCGTCAACCCGACGCCGCTGGCCGGCGACGCGCTGGGCGCGAATCTCGGCGAAGGCGTTGAGCTGCTCAAGAAGTACGTCGAGCCCCGCTACGAACCGGTTGCGATCGGCGAGACGGCGGGGCACGCCGGCGAAAGCGTCCAACTGCTCGAAGTCACTCCGTTGCCTGCAGCCGAAGCAGGCGCAGACGGCAAGGACGCCTACGCCACCGGCTGCGGCCGAACCGATCCCGAGCCCGGCACGGTCTGCTACTTCCCGAAGGTCAAGCACGCTGTCCCCGAGCTCAGCAAGATCCTGCTGTCGCTTGGTGTCGTTGCCCTTGGCTACGCCGCCGCCATTGGCTTCTGCATCGCGTTCTACAAGAACAAGAACCCGCGACTTGTCGGTCTGACCGAGCGCTCGCGGATCGCCCGCGGCGGCTACCTGTTCCTCAAGAACAAGTACTACCTCGACCTGCTCTACCAGAACGTCTTCGTGTACTTCGTTTCCCGCCCGCTCGCCAAAGCCACGTACTGGTTCAACCAGAACGTCATCGATGGCGCCGTCAACGGTGTCGGCACCAGCGGCAAGAAGGCTGGCGACTGGGTCTACAACAACATCGACCAGAAGATCGTCGACGGGGCAGTCAACGCCTCGGGCACGGTCGCTTCAGAAACCGGTCACGGTCTGCAACCGGTGCAGTCCGGCAAGGTCAACCAGTACGGCGCCCTGCTGTTCGGCGCCGCAACTGTTGGCGCCATCGTCCTCGTCATCCTCAACGTGAGCTGAAAGAACGACTACTAATCTCATGGAAACACTCACAGACAACAATTGGCTGCTGACCGTCGGCACGTTCCTGCCGCTCGTCGGCGCGCTCGTCATGATGTTCTGGCCGAAGGACGATGAGTCCGGCGTCAAGACCATCGGCATCGCGACCGCCGGAGCGACCTTGCTGGTCGGTATCTACACGCTCGTCAAGTTTGACTATGGACAGAGCGAGAAGCTGCAGTTCGCGGTCGATGCCGAATGGATCGAAGTGATCCGGTCGGGTTACACCATCGGCCTCGACGGCATCAGCCTGCCGCTGTACTTCCTGTCGATGTGCGTCACGTTCCTCGTGATGATCTACACGTGGGACAACATGCCCGACGCCGGCAACCCCAAGGCGTTCTACATCTTGATGCTCGTGCTGCAGACCGGTATGGCCGGCACGTTCATTGCGCAGGACCTGATTCTCTTCTTCGTCTTCTTCGAGGTCGTGCTCCTGCCGATGTACTTCATGATCGGCGTGTGGGGCGGCGAGCAGCGGCAGTACGCCTCGCTCAAGTTCTTCCTATACACGATGTTCGGCTCGGCATTCATGCTGGTGGCCTTCCTTGCGCTGTTCTTCCAGACCGGTGCGGAGAGCTTTGGTTTTGCCACGCTGATCGACCTGGGTGCCGGTATCGACCGTGACGTGCAGATCTGGATCTTTGCCGGCATGTTCCTGGGCTTCGCGGTCAAAGTGCCGATGTTCCCGTTCCACACCTGGCTCCCTGACGCGCACACGCAGGCACCCACACAGGGTTCGGTCATCCTGGCTGCCATTCTGCTGAAACTCGGCACGTACGGTTTCGTCCGGATCGCCATCCCCATGCTGCCCGAAGGTGCCAAGGCATGGGCGCCGGCCATCGGCATTCTTGCGGTCATCGGCATCATCTACGGCTCGCTCGGCTGCCTCGCCCAGACTGACATGAAGCGCCTTATTGCGTTCTCGTCTGTCGCTCACATGGGCTTCGTCATGCTCGGCATCTCCACGCTCACCACGTTCGGCATCAACGCCGCGCTGTTCGGCATGGTCGCTCACGGCTTGATCACCGGCATGCTCTTCTTCGTCGCTGGTTCCGTGAAGCACCGCTTCCACACCCTTGAGATCAGCCGTTTGGGCGGATTGCTCATCCAGATGCCGAAGATGGGCTGGATTCTCGGCTTCGCCTCGATGGCGTCGCTTGGTCTGCCCGGCCTCGCCGGCTTCTGGGGTGAATTCCCGGCCATTCTGTCGGCTTACAACCCAAACTTTGGACTCAGTGAGCCGCTGTTCCGGACGCTGATGGTTATCGCTGCGATGGGCACTGTGCTCGCAGCCGCTTACCTCCTGTGGCTTTACCAGCGCACAGCGTTCGGTGTGCCGAGCGACGAGTTCAAGGGGCACTCGACCGCTGAGATCGACGCCGGCCACGGCGTAGACGATCACGGTCAGGGCATGGCGCACAGCCTCAGCTCGGCAGCCAACGCCGACGCCGATGCCCATGAGCACGAAGAGATCAAGGACGTGCAGCTCACCGAGTGGATTGCCTGGACGCCGTTCCTCGTCGCGATCGTCGTCTTCGGTGTGTACCCGCAACTGATGTTCAAGGTGATGGACCCGGCCGTGCAGGCCATGGTGGAAACCCTCGGGAAGTCACTGGGCTGATGCTCGCTGCTCTACTCGCACAAGCGACCGACTGGGTCGCGCCAACGATTGATTGGCATGCAATCGCGCCCGAGCTCGTGCTCGTGGCGGGCATCAACATCGTCCTGCTCATCGACCTCAACATTTCTGAGTCGAAGAAGTGGATCATGGCCACCCTCACGGGCTTCGTGATGTTGGCAGCGCTCATCCCTGTTGTCACGCTGTTTGTCATTGGCGACGACTCGCGATCGATGTTCGGCGGCCGGTACGTCATTGACGAGTACGCGCTCATCATGAAGGCGTTCTTCCTCTTGGTGGCATACGTCGTCATCTTGATGAGCCAGACCGAACTCGAAGAAGGCGGATATTACCAGGGCGAGTTTTATGTCTTGATGATGTGCTCCGTGCTCGGCATGGTGATGATGACGTCGTCTCGCGACCTCATCAGCATCTTCGTCGCTCTCGAACTGCTCTCGATTCCGGCCTACATGATGGCGGCATGGAACAAGCGCAGCTCGAAGTCGAACGAAGCAGGCGTGAAGTACTACCTGCTCGGTGTGTTTGCCTCGGCGGTCATGCTGTACGGCATGAGCCTGCTGTTCGGTTCGACCAACTCGACCTTGCTCACTGACATCAGTGCCTCTTTGACCGATGGAAACCTGAACGGCATCGAAGTCGTCGGCATCGTCTTCATCATCAGTGGTTTCGCGTTCAAGATCTCCGCTGTTCCGTTCCACAGCTGGGCGCCGGACACCTACGAGGGCGCCCCCCTTCCGGTCACGGCGTTCCTGTCGGTTGCCTCGAAGGCGGCCGGCTTCGTCGCGCTGGTGACGATCATTTACCTGGCTCTCCCCAACGCGTCCAATGTCTACCAGCCGTTCGTCTGGGCTCTCGCTGCGCTGACGATGACGGTCGGCAACGTGCTCGCTTTGCGTCAGACCAACATTGTTCGCATGCTTGCCTACTCTTCGGTCAGCCAGGGTGGCTTCATCCTGATGCCGTTGGCGTTCGCGGGTGAGGCCGAAGCTGCCGGTTCGGCACTCAACGCGGTGGTCGTCTACCTGCTGGTGTACGGCTTCATGAACCTCGGTGCGTTCGCGGTAGTCATCGCCGTGAGCCGCAAGACTCGCAGCGGCGAGATCTCGAGCTTCGGTGGCCTGTTCGGCTACGCCCCAGGTCTTGCCGTGCTGACCACGATCTTCTTCGCATCACTTGCCGGCATCCCGCCGCTCGGTGGTTGGTTCGCCAAGTTCAATGCTTTCAAGGCCGTGCTTGACGCTCAGAACAACTGGGCGTACGCGCTGGCATCGATTGCCGCTGTGAACACCGTCATTTCGGCGGCGTACTACATGAAGGTGCTCCGAGTCGTCTGGATGGACGACGCACCCGACGGTGATACGACGCCGATCGTCACGCCCAGCCCCATCATGGCGGCGCTGGCGCTCACTGTCATCGGCACGATTGCCGTTGGCGTGTATCCCCGCCTCGTGGCCGGCTTTGGCGAACTCCAAGATCTCACCGGCGCCGTCCTTCCCTGATCTCGAGCGGTGACAGCTCCGGCTCTCTGCATTGCGAGAGCTCCGATGTGTTCGCCGTTGGCCGCTCGCCGTTAGTCGTTAGTCGTCGCTGGTGGTTGGCGGCGTGGTCGCTGGCCCGACGGCGACTGCTGCGGCCAGGGCGGCCAGGGTGATTGGCCCGGCAACGCCGTCGACGATCAAGCCCTGCGACTCCTGGAAGCGGCGGACTCCGGCTGCGGTGCCCGGGCCGTACTTCGAGTCGGCCGCAGTCGACGGAAGAATGGCCAAGGCAATGAGTTGCTGCTGGACCGCGAGCGATCGCGGTCCTTCGACTCCGACGAAGAGCGCTCCTTCCGGGAGTTCGGCGACGTAGACGAGTTCGGTTGTGGTCGGTGCCACGGTGGTGGTGGTCGAGGCAGCCACGGTGGTCGTGGAAACCGTCGCCGAGGCCGCAGATGAGGTTGGCGGTGTGGCATTCAGGGTGACGGTCTGAGCGACCGTGACGGTGGTCGTCGTTCGCTCCACCACGGTCGGTGGCCGGGTGGTCGGAACGGGCGCAATCGTGCTGATCGGAGGTCGAGCGTCCCCGGCGGTGGGAACACCAGGCGCCGCAACGCTGTCGGCAGGCTCGCCACCGCACGCACCAAGGGACAGCAACATGATGGCGCTGACCGTTCTCGCTCGCATCCGCACAGCTTGCCTCATCCGCAGATGCCATGTCCCGCGCCTCGCTGACCTGTTTGGAGTGAGCCCGACTGGCCCGCCCGTGGGACCCCGCAGAGACGGACTGTTTCGTCAAAATCGTTGCTCGAGCGAGGTTGAAGCATCCGGACTTGGGAGAATGTGAAGGTGAGTGCGAGAGAGCCGCAGCCGGTTCCGTTCGACGAGTTCATGCGCGAGGCGCTGTACGGCGAGAACGGGTTCTACACCCGTCCGGACGGCGGGCACGCCGGTCGCCGCGGCGACTTCTTAACATCGCCCGAAGTCGGACCGCTCTTCGGTGCGGTGATCGCGAACTATCTGGATGCTGAGTGGGCTCGTCTTGGACGACCCGAACAGTTCACCGTGGTCGACGCGGGAGCCGGGCCGGGAACCCTCGCCCGATCGGTCCTTGCCGCCGGACCTGCGTGTGCCGATGCACTCGACTATGTCGCCGTCGAAGTCTCTGCATCACAACGGGAGCGTCACCCCGACGGTGTGACGTCGCTGGCGCCGATGCCGACGGCTCCGCTCGATGGGGTGATCATCGCGAACGAGTTGCTCGACAATCTCCCCTTCCGACTGGCCGTTTTCGACAGCGGTTGGCGCGAGGCCTACGTCGCGGTCGACCAATCGGGCGCGCCGAGCGAGATGTTGTCCGCGCCGTTCGATCCGCCGCCGGCCCAACTGCTGACGGGTGCAGCGCTGGGCGCCCGAGTTCCACTGGTCGAGCAGGCGGCCAAATTTGTCGAGGACGCCCGTCAGCTGCTGCGGTCCGGTTCACTGCTGATCATCGACTACGGGGTGCCACTCACCGCCGAGCTGGCGATGCGGCCATGGCGTGAATGGCTCCGCACGTACCGGGGCAACGAACGCGGCGAGCACTACCTCACCGCGCCCGGATCGCAAGACATCACGACCGACATTCCCTTCGATCAGTTGCCCGAGGCCGATACCATGCGCACCCAGGCACAATTCCTCCAGCGTTGGGGCATTGACGAGTTGGTCACCGAAGGCAAGCGAGTGTGGGAGGCCCAGGCCGCGCGGCCTGGGCTCGAGGCGATGAGGATGCGGAGCCGGATCAGCGAGGCCGAAGCGCTCCTCGACCCAGGCGGACTCGGGAACTTCCTCGTCGCTGAATGGCGCGTCTGAGTCCGACCTCTGAGACGGCCGTTGCTCTGATCTACGATCACTGAATGAGCGACGAACAGCACGACACCATCGACGCACTTGCCTCCGAGAATCGAACCTTCCCGCCGTCGGAGAGCTTCAAGCGTGATGCCCTCGTCGTCGACACGTCGTTGTATGACGAGGCGAACGAGGACGACGAAGCGTTCTGGGCACGTCAAGCGGGCGAGCTCGTCGAGTGGTTTGAGCCGTGGGACACGGTGCTCGATTGGCAGCTCCCGTACTCCAAGTGGTTCGAGGGCGGAACGCTGAACGTGGCGTACAACTGCCTCGATCGCCACGTCAATGCCGGCAACGGCGGCAAGGTGGCCATTCACTGGGAGGGTGAGCCGGGCGATACACGCAAGATCACCTATCAGGACCTGCTCGATGAGGTGTCCCAGTTCGCCAACGTGCTCAAAGATCTTGGTGTGCAGAAGGGCGACCGGATCAACATCTATCTGCCGATGATTCCCGAAGCGGCCGTTGCGATGCTCGCCTGCGCTCGGATCGGAGCAGCGCACAGTGTTGTGTTCGGGGGGTTCTCGAGTCAGTCGCTGAGCGACCGCATCAACGACGCCGAAGCGAAGGTGTTGATCACCGCAGACGGTGGATACCGGCGCGGCGAGGTCTTTCCGCTCAAGCCTGCTGCTGACGAGGCGTGTGACTCGGCGCCCACGATCGAGCACATGATCGTCGTCAAGCGCGGTGGCAACGACGTCACGATGCGCGAGGGACGCGACCACTGGTACCACGAGTTGCTGGACGGAGCATCCACCGACTGCCCGGCCGAGCCGATGGAAGCCGAGCACCTGCTCTTCCTGCTCTACACCTCGGGGACCACGGGCAAGCCCAAGGGCATCATGCACACCACCGGCGGCTATCTCACGCAGGTCACCTACACCCACAAGTACGTCTTCGACCTCAAGCCCGAATCCGACGTGTTCTGGTGCACCGCCGATGTCGGCTGGATCACGGGCCACAGCTACATCGTCTACGGGCCGCTGAGCAATGGCTGTACGCAGGTGATGTACGAAGGCGTGCCGAATCATCCAGGCAACGATCGGTTCTGGGAGATCGTTGAAAAATATGGCGTGACCATCTTCTACACCGCGCCAACGGCCATCCGTACGTTTATGAAGTGGGGCGCGCAGGAACCCGACAAGCACGACTTGTCGTCGCTTCGACTCCTCGGGACCGTTGGCGAGCCGATCAACCCTGAAGCCTGGATGTGGTACCACGACACGATCGGCAAGGGCAACTGTCCGATCGTCGATACCTGGTGGCAGACCGAGACGGGCGGGATCATGATCAGTCCGCTCCCGGGAGCGACCACGACCAAGCCCGGTTCGGCGACTTTCCCTCTGCCCGGCGTGTCCACCGAGTTGGTCGACGACGATGCCAACACCGTGTCGAACGGCGGCGGCTACTTGACCCTCACCCGACCGTGGCCGAGCATGTTGCGCGGGATCTGGGGTGACCCCGATCGCTACCAGGAGACGTACTGGTCGCGGTTCGAAGGCCGGTATTTTGCTGGCGACGGCGCCAAGCTCGACGACGACGGCTATTTGTGGCTACTCGGCCGCGTCGATGATGTGATGAACGTCTCCGGGCACCGAATTTCCACGACGGAGGTCGAGTCGGCGTTGGTCTCGCACCCCGCAGTCGCCGAGGCAGCCGTCGTTGGTGCGACCGATCCGACGACTGGCCAGGCCGTCATTGCCTATGTGATCCTGCGCGGCGGGGAGGATGTCGGCGAACAGGATCTTCGGAACCACGTGGCTGCCGAGATCGGTGCCATTGCCAAGCCCAAGCAGATCTACATCACACCCGATCTTCCTAAGACGCGTTCGGGAAAGATCATGCGTCGCTTGTTGCGCGACGTGGCCGAAGGACGCAACATCGGAGACACGACCACCCTGGCCGACTCCTCAATCGTCGACGAACTCCAAGCGAAGGCAGCCCAGTCGACCGACGACTGATGCCCACCTGACGGCCAGGCCGATGGGCGGGTCGGAAGGCGGGTCGGAGAGCGGAGAACTCTCAGGGGAGTCTCAAGGTGCTGGCGGATTGTGTCGATGACCTGGCATGAGCCCGCAGCCGGACCAGAACACCGATAGTTCTGTGCTGTCGTGGGAGTCCGTTCTGGACGCCAACGACACCGCACCGCAAACCGAGCCGAACGCTGAGCTCAGCGTCGCTCGGGCTGGCGCCGAAGCACCAACGCCGCCACCGCTCGCGGCGCCAAACCCGGTGCAGGTCACTTCGCCCGTCCTGGACGACTTCGACTTGACGATGAAGCCCCTGACACTCGACCCGCTGCCGTTGGTCGGCGACCGTTCGGCAACTCCCGCGCCCGCCGCAGATGACAATGCGAATGTGCTCGGTGAGCTGCACCTCGAACTTCCGTCACTCCGCCTGGACGACACCCCGTTGCCCGCACCGCCGGGCCAGGCAATGGCTCCAGCAGATCCCGTGCCGGCAACTGCCCAACCTGTCGTCGGTGACATCATCGATCTGACGATCGCCCCGCTCGACATCCCCGACCTCACCCCAAGTGGGCGTGTTCCTTCGGTGGAGCCCGAGGGGCGAGTGCCGGCCGCCGGGTCACCCGGACCCACGGCGACGAAGACGGTGTCGCCTGGTGCACCCGAGGTCGTCAACGACGCCAGCAGTCCTTCGGCAGCGGTGGCTGCCCTACCGACCGACGTCGTGTCGCAGGATCATGCGCCAACCACAGTGATTGCGGTGCAAGCCGCGGCGGCCGCTGCGGTGGCTGGTGCTGCTCCAAGTAGCGCGCCACCGGTTGCGGTCCCGCAGTTGCCGGGCAGCCAGCTCAATCAGTCGGGGCCCCGGCAGGATGCGCGGGCGACCGCGTCGCCACAGACACCGACTGCGGTCGTGAGCCGGCGGGATCGCAAACACCAGAACAAGTTGAAGAAGCATCAGCAGAAGGTTGCGCTCAAGAAGGCCAAGGCTGCCTCGGCCCGCTCGGGTGCCGGCGGCTTTGCACTATTCTTCACGTTGCTGGTCCTCGCCGGCCTTATTGCAGGCGCGATCATCTTCGGGCGTCCCTACCTGTTTCCTGACAAGTGGGATGACGACGCTCGCCCGTACGGCGAGGCAGTCGAGATCGCCCGTGGTGCAGAGTTTGCTGAGCCGGTCAAGGTGCAGCGCCGCGCCGCCGACGTGTACGCCACATCAATGACCGCGCAGATCGTTGGACCATGGGAGTCCGAACTCCCCACTTGGCGCTCGTTCGGTCTGGTCAGCGGGATGCTTGACGCACCGTTGCTGCACGAACTCGTCGAAGACTGGACGGCGGCCTACTACTCGCCAGTGACTGGAGAAGTCATTGCAAACGATGCGGCTGGACCGGCACTGCTTGACGCTGCGACGACCGAGGCCATGACCGCAGCCGCACTCGATCAGGAAACTGGTTGGTCGGAGTCGATCGACGACGGGCTACTCGATGCCCCCGCCCTGACACGTGCAGCCGTGACCGCCTCAAGCCGTGCAGCCGCAGCGGCGACCAGCTACGGCGCGGCCGACACGATTCGTGACGTCGCGGTTTCGGCGTTGCTGCCCCCGGTGATCGAGTATCGGGCCAATGCTCCGCTCGCGTTCGCCGAGATCTCCACCAACGATCCAACGCAGCGGTCCGCTGACTTCGAAGCACTGCGTGCAGCGTCGCAACTGCAGCTGGCGAGCGAACCAGAGCTTGCGGTGGGCGACACGTTCACCTCGTCGCAGCGGCCAACCGACCGAACGTATTGGTATCTCGTCTTCGCCAGCTACACCGATGCTGCGACGGCATATGCGGCCAGCAACGCACTCGTCCAAGCCTCACTGGCAACAGCTGACAGCGCTGGCACGCATTGCACGTACCTCACGTTGAGCGGCACCGACGTTGACGGCACAACTCAAGTCTCCGGCATGTTGCAGCAGTGGGTCAGTAACGTGCCCGCCGAAATGACCGCCAGCCTCACGACGCTGGCGACCGGCACAATGCAGCTTCGCACCTGCGATCCTGGCGCCGGCTTCGAGACCCTTGCCCGGTCCGGGGTCGGTCGGGAGATCGCACGGCTCCGTTCAGTTGAGCTCGAGGCTGTCGCAGCGGTTCCGGTGGCAGGTACCTCCGCTGACCGCGCCGCCGCCATCGCCGAGGTCCGCAACTCTGGACTCGGACTCCCGCTGCTGGAGCTCAGCTTCGACACCACGTTGCCGGACTCCGCTGAGCAAGCACGGGCAATCGTCGCCGCTGCGACCAACACCCTCTCTGACCCTCTCGACCCCCTGAACGAGACGGAGTGATCGGTCAGCTGCCCGCCAGGTTCAGTCGCGGAAGTTGTTGAACTGCAGCGGAATACCGATGTCCTCGGCTTTCAGCATCGCGATGACCTCTTGCAGGTGATCCCGCTTCTTGCTCTGGACCCGAATCGACTCGCCTTGGTTGGAGCTTGAAACGCCCTTGGGGCCCTTCTCCTTGATGGCCTTGTTGATCAACTTAGCCTTGTCGGAGCTGATGCCTGAGGAGATCGTCATCACCTGGCGCACGGTGCCACCTGAGGCCTCTTGCACATCTGCATAGTCGACGCCCTTCAGCGACACGCCGCGCTTGACCAACTTTTCCTCAAGGACGATCCGCAGCGCATTTAGCCGGTCTTCGCTGACCGTTGCCATGGTGATGGCGGTGTCGATCTGCTCGATGCTGGAGTTGGTGTTCTTGAAATCGAACCGCTGCGAGATCTCGCGTTGCGCTTGATCGACCGCGTTCTTGACTTCCTGGTCGTCGACTTCGGACACGACATCAAAACTTCCCATACCCAGACAATACCGGGTGTTCGTTTTCGACCCTGATGGGTACGATGTCGGCCGCATCAACATGGGTCGGTGCCCGAGTGGCCAAAGGGAGCAGGCTGTAAACCTGCCGGCGTATGCCTTCGAAGGTTCAAATCCTTCTCGGCCCACACTGAGATGTTGAGAGCCCGTCAGCTTCGGCTGGCGGGCTCTTGACGTTCTCGGTCGATTCCGGGCTCCTGGCCCCCGGCAACCTCGGCTAACCGGGTGTCGTACGGTGGTCCCATGCCGTCCACCGAGGAGTACGTCGCCGCTGGGTTGTACGACCCGGAGAACACCGCGGAACGCGGCCAGGAGAACGTTTGAGTCGCTCCCAAGCGATTCAGACGTCCGGGATGGCAACCAAGAACTTCGGCGCGTTCCTGCGCGCGGTCGGCCTGACGCAGATCGGTGGAGCGCCGCCCGGCGAGATCGGAGTGACCCAGGCCGAGATCGAGGCCCTGGCATTCTACGACTTGCTCGGTGAGGTCTTTCCCCGGGAAGAGACGCTTGCCTTTCTGCGCGTCATCGGCTCGGCAGTGAGCCGGATTGGGAGGCGGGCGTTTCGCTGTTCCTCACCGATGTCGAGGCTGAGATGCTGACCGCCGGGCACAACGAGTTGGCACTTGCCAGAAAGGGCTACGACGCTGTCGGTCTGATCGACCGTTTGAGTGCGCAGCTCGAGCCGTTGCTCAGGCGGCACATTCTGCAAGCAACCGAACGGAGCCGTGTCGCTGAGATCGAGCAGGGTGAACGATTCCTGTATCGATATCCGGTCGGGTTCGTGGATCTCGTGGGGTTCACCGAGATCTCGGCTGCGATGCGGCCGAAAGATCTGGCCGTGTTCATCCGAGATTTCGAGGGCCGCGCCCACGACATCGCGACTGCCGTCGGGGCCCGTGTCGTGAAGCTGATCGGTGACGAAGTGATGTTCGTCGCCACCGATCCGGAGGCTGCCTGCGTGGCAGGAAGTCGGCTAACGGCAGGGTTCGGCAGCGAGATGGAACGAGTCGTGCCGCGCAGCGGGCTCGCCTTCGGCGACGTCCTCGTGCGGGGCGGCGACTACTACGGACCGATTGTCAACCTTGCGGCTTGTCTCGTGGACGAGGCCGTCCCGCAGGAACTGTTGGTCACTGAGGAACTGGCTCACGCTGCCCCGACGTCCAGATTTGACCCAGCTGGCCGACGAATTGTGAAGGGATTCGCCGATCCGATCGCGGTGCGTTCCTTCGCCTTCGAGTGACGCACCGTGCGCCGGGCCCAATCCGGAAGTCAGCCCTCGGGTATCGGTGAGATATCGTGCCGACATGACTGCGGAGCTGAAGTCGCTGATTCTGTGCGACTTCGCACAGATTCGTGAGGGGCTGCTCTTCGTGCAGTCCGGCGGACTGACGCGGCTGGTCGCCCCGACGTTTCCCGCGAAGTTCGCCTGCCACGTCGCGACCCTGGTGTGGCTGCCGCCCGACGAGGCAGGCACCGCCCATGAGATGGTGATGAAAGTGAAGTCCGCCGAGACAGCGATGCTCGCCGCGACGGTGAAGGTGGCGCTTCACGAGTCGTCGCCTCCCTCTGGCTTGCAGCCGGGCGAAGGGCGTCAAGTGCCGATTGCGGTGCCGCTCGCCGCAGTCTCGTTCCCGGCTCCCGGCGAGTACGACCTGCAGGTCGAAGTCGACGAGCAGTTCGCCGGCGACATCAGCTTCCGTGTGGCCCAGCGCGATGGTGGCGGCCTCAAAGCATAAGTTGCATCACTGCGGTGCTGAGCCATCGATTGAATTTGCGACCGACTTCCGTTTCGACGCCAACGAGCACGAACCCGCATGCCCGGTGCAGCGCTCGCGAGGCCTCCGAGCTGGCCTCGATGCGAGCGATGATCGAGTGGAATCCACTGTCGCGTGCCACCTCGATCAAGTGCTCCATCAACGCTCTGCCGATTCCGAGGCCGCCATGCTCGCGCGAGACGTAGACCGAGCTCTCGACGGTCGTGCGATACGCAGCGCGCTCTTTGTAGGGCGAGAGCGAGGCGAACCCGACGACTGCGGGGTCGCCATCGCGGTTCGGAATCGTGGCCACCACCGCAGCAAACGCTCCGGAACGCTCGGTGAGCCAGACGCGCTGGGCATCGAGCGTGCGTGGAACGATGTCGAACGTGCTGGTGCGATTCTCGACTTCGTAGTTGTAGATCTCGAGGATCGACGCAGCATCGCTCGCGGTGGCCAGGCGAATCGTGACGGTTGGTCGTTGCCCAGTCGATTCGTCGGCTGATCGAGCGGTACCCATCGCCGTTGAACGTAGTTCCTCGACGGGCGCAAACGGCGGAAACTTCGCGCGCAAACGCAGGGTGGTCTTGCAACCACCGCCGATACACTCGAAGGTCGGTTGCGGCCCAGGTCGCCCCCGAAGGGTGCCCGGAAACCTGAAAATTCTGGGCATCACCGTGACGCCCTCTTAGCTCAGTCGGTAGAGCACAGCCATGGTAAGGCTGGTGTCGTGGGTTCGATTCCCACAGAGGGCTCGACCAAGTGGTCGGGGCAACCCGTTCGCGTGCCAAACAACACCACCCGGAACATCGGGACCATATGGCGGCGTAGCTCAGTTGGTCAGAGCATCCGGCTCATAATCGGAAGGTCGTCGGTTCAAGTCCGACCGCCGCTACCAAACACATCAATCAACGAATAACACCCTCAGGAGTAGAGGAAGCACATGAGCAAGGAAAAGTTCGAGCGGAATAAGCCGCACGTGAATATTGGCACCATGGGTCATATTGACCATGGGAAGACGACGTTGACTGCTGCTATCTCGAAGACGCTGTCGGAGCGTGGGTTGGCTGACTTCACTGACTTCGAGGGTATTGATAAGGCGCCTGAGGAGAAGGCGCGTGGTATCACGATCTCGATTTCGCATATTGAGTACGAGACTGAGAATCGTCACTATGCCCATATTGATATGCCGGGTCATGCGGATTACATCAAGAACATGATCACGGGTGCAGCCCAGATCGATGGCGCGATTTTGGTGGTGGCTGCGACGGATGGTCCGATGCCTCAGACGCGTGAGCATGTGTTGTTGGCTCGCCAGGTTGGTGTGCCGTACATCGTGGTGGCGTTGAATAAGTCGGACATGGTTGATGACGAAGAGCTTTTGGAGCTTGTTGAGCTTGAGGTTCGTGAGTTGTTGGACGAGTACGAGTTCCCGGGCGATGATGCTCCGGTGGTGCATGTTTCGGCGTTGAAGGCGCTTGAGGGTGATGCTGGTGCTCAGGAAAAGGTCATGGAACTAATGGCTGCGTGTGATGCGTCGATTCCTGATCCTGTCCGTGAGTTGGATAAGCCGTTCTTGATGCCGATTGAGGATGTGTTTACGATCACGGGTCGTGGCACTGTGGTGACTGGCAAGGTTGAGCAGGGCATTGTCAATACTGGTGATGAGATTGAGATCGTTGGTTTGCGTGACACGCAGAAGACGACGTGTACTGGTGTTGAGATGTTCCGCAAGCTTCTTGATGAGGGCCAGGCGGGCGACAATATTGGTGCGCTGTTGCGTGGTATCGACAAAGAAGATGTTGAGCGTGGCCAGGTGTTGTGTAAGCCGGGTTCGATTACGCCGCACACTGACTTTGAGGGTCAGGTGTATGTGTTGACGAAGGATGAGGGTGGCCGTCATAAGCCGTTCTTCAACAATTACCGGCCGCAGTTTTTCTTCCGGACGACTGATGTGACGGGCACGATTGAGTTGCCGTCTGGTACGGAGATGGTGATGCCTGGTGACAACGTTGAGATGACGGTGCAGTTGGGTAAGCCGATTGCGATGGACGAGGGTCTTCGTTTTGCTATCCGTGAAGGTGGCCGCACTGTTGGCGCCGGCCGCGTCATCAAGATCATCAAGTAATCGAGTACTGACAACCCGCGGCCGGTTCGGTACGTCCGAGCCAGCCGCTGTGTTGTCACCCGAATCTGTTCCGATTCTGGAACGAAAACGAAAGTGAGCCAGTCATGGCCAAAAGTGACAAGCGGGTCAAAGTGACCCTCGAATGTACCGAGTGCAAAGAGCGCAACTACATCACGATGAAGTCCAAGGTCAACGACCGTGAACGTCTTGAGATGAAGAAGTATTGCTCGCGTCAGCGGACCCACACGGTCCACAAGGAGACGCGCTGAACAACAGGTGAGGCAGCGAGCGCAGCACGATTCTCGGTACCTGCCGCAGAGTTTGGCCGCACTCGCCCTCTCAGGAAGCGCTGGTACCCTAGCGTTCCCTTCCGAGGGCAGTAGCTCAGCTGGTAGAGCATCGGTCTCCAAAACCGACGGTCGGGGGTTCGAGTCCCTCCTGCCCTGCCCACCTCGTGCGTCCCAACCGGGCCGCACGATTTGAACCTTCCCAACCCACCATCAGCCGAACACGAGAGAACGCAGCAACAACGTGTCAATGGACGATCTCAACCGCGAGCAGAAGCGTCAGCTTCGCAAGATGGGTGCCCTCGATGACGAGGGCAAAGCAACGCGCGCCCCGCGGCCTCAGAAGCGCCCGCAAGACCGCGTTGGGCCCCGCCAGTACCTCCGCGAGGTGCGCGAGGAAATGCGCAAGGTTGCGTGGCCGCAACGTCCCGAGGTCACCCGGTACTCCATTGTCGTCGTCATCACCGTTGTGTTCTATACGGCGCTCGTTGGTGGCTCCGACTACATATTCGGCCTGTGGTCCGAATGGTTCTACTCAGCATCGTGAGCGACGACATGACAGACGAGACCACCCCAACTGAAGCCGTGACCGGCACTGATGCGTTGGCGGCGCTCGATGCCGAACTTGATTCGGTACTCGACGCAGCCGACACCGGCGCTGCCGACCTGGAAGACGCCGCCACCGAGCTGGCGGTCGACGCAGAGGCATCGAATGCTCCGGCTGACCTCCTTCCATCCGGCGACACCAACGTGCTCGCCGACGTGGACTCTGAAGCCTCGGTCGGCGACACGGTGAGTGCCGACGCGATCTTGCCATCTGGCGACACCGACGTGCTCGCTGATGACACGCACGCCGATTCCTCTACCGAGGCCGAATCAAGCGAGAGCGCGGCCGACGACGCAAACGTCAGCGCCGAGTCGGACGTCGATTCCAGTGCAGCTGAAACTGCCGAGGAGTCGCCAGTCGACGCAGAGCCCGAACCGTACGACGACCCGAACCTGCGCCCGGGTAAGTGGTTCGTGGTGCACACGCAGTCTGGTTACGAAAAGAAGGTCACGGCGAACCTCAACGCCCGGATCCAGTCGATGAACATGGAAGACAAGATCTACGAGATCGTCATTCCAATGGAAGAAGTCGACGAGTTCAAGAACGGCAAGAAGCAGACCGTCATGAAGAAGGTCTTCCCTGGCTACCTGCTCGTTCGTTGCCAGATGGACGACGAGACCTGGTACTGCGTGCGTAACACGCCGGGCATCACCGGCTTCGTCGGACAGGCCGTGAAGGGCCAGAAGCCCACGCCGCTTTCGCGCCGTGAGGTCAAGACCTTCCTGTCGCCGAAGACCACAGCGCAGGCCGATGCGCCTCGTCGTAAGGCCAAGCTCGACTACGAAGAGGGCGAAAGCGTGCGCGTGAAGGAAGGCCCGTTTGCTGACTTCACCGGCGAGATCGCCGAAATCAACGCCGATCACCTCAAGCTGAAGGTCCTCGTCAACATCTTCGGTCGCGAGACCTTGGTCGAGATGGACTTCAGCCAGGTCGCCAAGCTCTGATCAGCATCACGCTGAATCATTACACCCAACCCGGCTATCACAATCGCTGAACAGAAGAAACACGGAAGAAGCAGCCTCATGGCAAAGAAAAAAGTCATCACCGTCGTCAAGATCCAGATCGAAGCAGGCAAGGCCAGCCCGGCCCCGCCGGTCGGTACGGCACTCGGCCCGCACGGCATAGCGATCATGGACTTCGTCAAGGCGTACAACGCCAAGACCGAGGCCCAGGCCGGCACGGTTGTGCCGACCGAGATCACGATCTACGAAGATCGCACCTTCGATTTCATCTTGAAGACGCCGCCAACGTCGACGTTGATCCGCGAGAAGGCAGGCCTTCAGAAGGCCGCCAACAACCCAGGTTCCGAAGTCGCTGGCAACATCACTGAGGCGCAGGTTGAAGAGATCGCCACGATCAAGATGCCTGACCTCAACGCGAACGACATGGCAGCCGCAAAGCTCCAGGTCCGTGGTACCGCACGCAGTATGGGCATCACTGTCAGCTGAGATCGTCAGCAATGGGGCCAGACCCCGTTTGTGACCTTTCGAAACAACCAATCAACATCAACAGTCTCGACCAGCATCACCTCGGCTGGCGGACTTACTACTGAGGGAGACACCAAATGTCAGGCAAGAAATTCAGCGACGCAGCCAAGAAGTTCGACCGGGAGATGCTCTACATCCCCGCCGATGCGGTCCGGCTCGCCAAGGACACCGCAACCGCCAAGTTCGACGAGTCGATCGACGTCTCATTCCGGCTCGGTATCGATCCTCGCAAAGCGGACCAGATGGTGCGCGGCACCGTCGCACTTCCCAAGGGAACCGGCAAAGACATCCGCGTCGCCGTGTTTGCCTCAGGCGAAGCTGCAGACGCAGCCCGTGAAGCCGGCGCCGACCTCGTGGGTGCCGACGACCTCTTCGAGCAGGTCGAAGGCGGCATGCTCGACTTCGATCTCGTCATCGCCGCACCGGACATGATGCCTCTCGTCGGCCGTCTCGGCCGTTCGCTCGGCCCGCGTGGTCTGATGCCCAACCCGAAGACCGGCACCGTGACGCCCGACGTCGCCAAGGCCGTCACCGAGTTCAAGGGCGGCAAGGTCGAGTACCGCACCGACCGGTACGGCAACGTGCAGCTCACCGTCGGCAAGGCCAGCTTCACCCCCGAAGCGCTCACCGAGAACTTCTTCGCCGTCATCGACGAGATCCAGCGTGCCAAGCCGGCCTCGGCCAAGGGTCGCTACATCCAGAAGATCACCGTGTCCGCCACGATGGGCCCCGGTATCAAGGTCGACATCCAGCGGCTCAAGCAAAATCTCGATGCCTGATGCAGCGGGGGCGTCGCGCGTGGAAGTAGCGCGTGCTGTCCCTAGCATCATGTGAGTTATTCATAGGTCGCTCGCCAGAGACCGTTGGTCCGGGAATCCCGGGTAATGCCTCCTCCGAATGTTGTGAGGGGACGCCAGCCGAGGTGCATGCCAAACGAATCGAGCCTCCCAGCTCCTCGTGCGGTGTTCGCTGAACAAGCGAGCACCCCGAGTTGTAGCGAGAGGAGGAAAACATATGACAGAAGCAAACGCACCGCGGCCCGACAAGGCCGCAAAGGTCGAGGAAATCATTGCCAAGCTCAATGCAGCCAACGCAGTGTTCGTTACCGAGTACCGCGGGATGTCGGTTGGCCAGCTGGCCGACCTTCGCGCCCCGTTGCGCGCTGTTGGCGCTGAGCACAAGGTGTACAAGAACACCCTGGCCAAGCTCGCCGCCACCAACGCCGGTCTCGACGGCCTCACGGAACACCTGACCGGCCCGACTGCGCTGACCTTCGCCGCCGATGATTCGGTAGGCGCAGCCAAGGCGTTGGTCGATACGGCCAAGGCCAACCCGATGCTGGTCATCAAGGGTGGAATGCTCGGCGACGTGCCGATGTCCGCCGACGATGTCAAAGCACTGGCAAGCCTGCCGTCACGCGACGAGTTGTTGGCGAGTTTCGCCGGCGCACTTCAAGCACCGCTGGTCAAGACCGCTCGGCTGCTCAACGCACTGCCGAACAAACTTGCATTCGGGCTCTCTGCTCTCATCGAGAAGCAGGAAGCCGAAGCCTGAACAACCCTATTTTCTGGGGTCGAATGGCCCCGCACTGAACACCGAATCGAAAGAGAGAACAACATGTCACAGGAAGAAATCCTCGACGCAATTTCCGCACTGACCGTCATTGAGCTCAAGGAGCTCCTCGACGCCTTCGAAGAGAAGTTCGATGTCACCGCAGCTGCCCCGGTGGCAGCGGCGGCAGCCGCTCCCGCAGGCGGCGACGCTGGCGGCGAAGACGATCAGACCGAGTTCGACGTGATCCTCAACGGCGCTGGCGCCCAGAAGATCCAGGTCGTCAAGGTCGTCAAGGACCTCCTCGGCGTTGGCCTCAAAGACGCCAAGGACCTGGTCGACGGCGCTCCGAAGCCGCTGATGGAGAAGGTCGCCAAGGCCGATGCCGACGCAGCCAAGGCCAAGCTCGAAGAGGTTGGCGCAGACGTCGAAGTCAAGTGATCAAATGCAGCGCTTTGCGCTGCTGATCTGAGTCTCGACTCGAATTGATCGGAGCCCGGCTCCCACCCTCTCCTGAGGGTGGGAGCCGGGCTCCGTCGCGTCCGGCGAGTACACGGCTACGGAAGTGTCAGCGGAGAACACCTGCTGACGTTCCGTTTTTGTGGCGAAGGGCATTGGTGCTTGACATTGGAGCAATGCTTCTTTAGCTTGTCCCGCAATTCGTTCGTGAGCGTCTCTCACCAACGATTCAGACAAAATTCACTCGCAGCGCAAATTCACGCTGTCTGCGGTTGACGTTGCTTGCCCGACGTGGATAGCCTGGCACGCTGCCGTGCGTCCCCTGTTCCCTCACCCCTTCAATGGTGTGGTTCAGCGCGCCCTGCTGCCTGGCAACAATCAACATCAACTCTTTGGAGAGTGATCGTGGCGACTCGTCCCGTGTCTCGTGAACGTTATTCGTTCGGCAATCTGAAGGAGCCGCTTGAGCTCCCCGACCTCATTGCCGTCCAGCGTGAGAGCTTCCAGTGGTTCCTCGATGAAGGGCTCGCGAATACGTTCCGCGACATCAGCCCCATCAAGGACTTCTCGGAGTCGCTCCAGCTTGAGCTTGAGTTTGACCCGTTCGACGAAGACCTGCGCCCACCGCCGAAGTTCACGGTGGAGGAGTGCAAGGAAAAGGATATGACCTACAGCGCGCCGGTGTTCGTGCGCGCTCGGTTCATGAACCGCAACACGGGCGAGATCAAAGAACAGACCGTGTTCATGGGTGACTTCCCGATCATGACGGAGAAGGGCACGTTCATCGTCAACGGCACCGAGCGTGTCGTTGTCAGCCAGCTCGTCCGCAGCCCTGGCGTGATCTTCGAGCCAGGTGAGCGCTTCCGCCTGCGTAACCTCACCAAGCACCAGCTCGTCAAGGGCACCATTCACCCGTACCGCGGTGAATGGATGGAGTTCGACGTCGAGCACAAGCCGGGCAAGGACGTCACCGCTGGCACCCGAGTGGCCCGCAAGCGCCGCCTCGGTGTCTTCACCATGTTGCGTGCGCTCGGCTACGACGAAGAGAATGCTCCCGGCTTCCTCGACCGCTTCGTTTCGCACTTCGACTTCCTCGAAGGCCAGTGGGACAAGGAGCGCGACACAGCGCCGACCCAGGACGAAGCTCTCATCGAGATCTACAAGCGTGCCCGCCCCGGTGAGCCGCCGACGGTCGAGTCCGCCAAGGCGTACTTCCGGAACGCGTTCTTTGAGAGCCGTCGTTACGACCTCAGCCGCGTCGGCCGCTACAAGATCAACCGCAAGCTTGGCGAAGAGATCAGCCAGCTCGGTGCGCTCTTCGGCCTCGAAGGTGCCGTCAATGGCGAAGGCGAGCCACTGCTCGACTACCCCGAGGACGACCAGAACGTGCTCAGTCGCTGTGAGGTGCTCGCCACCATCACCTACATGCTGCACTTGGTCAAGCAAGAGCCGGGTTACCGCCTTGACGACCAGGACCACTTCGCCAACCGCCGCATTCGCAGCGTCGGCGAGCTCATCCAGAACCAGGTCCGCATCGGCCTCAGCCGGATGGAACGTGTCGTCCGCGAACGCATGACGACTCAGGACGTCGAGGCAATCACGCCGCAGACGCTCATCAACATTCGTCCGGTCGTCGCAGCGATCAAGGAGTTCTTCGGAACGTCACAGCTCTCGCAGTTCATGGACCAGGTCAACCCGCTGTCCGGTCTGACCCACCGCCGTCGTCTCTCGGCGCTCGGCCCGGGTGGCCTGTCGCGTGAGCGTGCCGGCTTCGAAGTCCGCGACGTTCACTTCAGTCACTATGGCCGCATGTGTCCGATCGAAACCCCGGAAGGCCCGAACATCGGCCTGATCGGTGGCCTGTCTTGCTACGCACGGGTCAACGAGTTCGGCTTCATCGAGTCGCCATACCGTCAAGTCAAGAACGGCAAGGTCACCGGCGACATCGTCTACATGGCCGCCGACGAGGAAGAGAACTACGTCGTCGCCCAGGCCAACACGCCGTTGAAGGACGACGGAGCCCTCGCCGACGAGCGCGTGCTCGTGCGTCGTTCGCCGCAGGCCGCCAGCCTCGAGGATCTCCGCAAGATGCTCGAAGCCGAAAGCTTCTTCGGTGCCACCACCGACATCGGCTACGTGCCGCCGGCCGAAGTCGACTTCATCGACGTCAGCCCGAAGCAGATCGTGTCGGTTGCCACGGCGCTGATTCCCTTCCTCGAACACGACGACGCCAACCGTGCCCTCATGGGTGCCAACATGCAGCGCCAGGCTGTGCCGTTACTCCGCGCCGAGGCGCCGTATATCGGCACCGGTATCGAGAACCGTGCGGCACGCGATGCTGCTGACCTGATCCAGGCCGACGACGACGGTGACGTCACCGATGTCTCCGGCGACGCGATCACCGTGCAGTACAAGACGCTTGGCAAGAAGGTGTACCGCCTTGCCAAGTTCCGTCGCTCCAACCAGGACACCTGCATCAACCAGCGGGTGCGAGTCAACGAGGGCGACAAGGTCCTGAAGGGCTCGATCATCGCTGACGGCCCGTCGACCGATCATGGCGAACTCGCTCTGGGCAAGAACTTGCTCGTGGCGTTCATGCCCTGGGAGGGCTACAACTTTGAGGACGCGATCATCCTCTCCGAGCGCCTGGTCAAGGACGACGTGCTCACGTCGATCCACATCAAGGAGCACGAAGTCGACGCCCGCGACACGAAGCTCGGCCCGGAAGAAATCAGCCGTGACATCCCCAACCTGAGCGACGAAATCCTCGCCGACCTCGACGACCGTGGCATCATCCGTGTCGGCGCCGAAGTCGGGCCGGGCGACGTCCTCGTCGGCAAGGTCACGCCAAAGGGCGAGACCGAGCTGACCCCTGAAGAGCGCCTCCTGCGGGCAATCTTCGGTGAGAAGGCTCGTGAAGTCCGCGACACCAGCCTCAAAGTGCCTCACGGCGAGGTCGGCAAGGTCATCGACGTCAAGGTGTTCAACCGTGACGACGGCGATGAATTGCCGCCGGGTGTCAACCAGCTCGTGCGTGTCTACGTGGCTCAGAAGCGCAAGATCTCGGTGGGCGACAAGCTCGCTGGTCGCCACGGCAACAAGGGCGTCATCTCCAAGATCCTCCCGATCGAAGACATGCCGTACAACGCCGACGGCCAGCCTGTCGACATCATCTTGAACCCGCTGGGTGTTCCATCCCGAATGAACGTCGGCCAGGTGCTCGAAGCGCACCTCGGCTACTGCGCTCGCTGGGGTTGGACCAACCCGGATGGCACCCAGATCGGCGACGATCCAATCCGCGGAACCGAGACCAAGACCCGGCCGAACACCAAGCCCGCCACCTTCGTGGCAACCCCGGTGTTCGACGGAGCGAAGTGGGACGAGGAAGAAAAGGCCGGCAAGCACCCGGTCATCCAGAACATCCTCGAGAACCTCAATGTCGAGTCCGCATCGGGCACCCGCCTGGTCGGCACCAACGGCAAGATGCGGTTGTTCAACGGTCGCACCGGCGAGCCGTACGACAATGAGATCACCTGCGGCTACATGTACATCCTGAAGCTGGCCCACCTGGTCGACGACAAGATCCATGCCCGCTCCACTGGCCCGTACTCCATGATCACCCAGCAGCCGCTCGGTGGTAAGGCCCAGTTCGGCGGCCAGCGCTTCGGTGAGATGGAAGTGTGGGCACTCGAGGCCTACGGTGCGGCGTACTGCTTGCAGGAACTCCTGACGATCAAGTCTGATGACGTGCTCGGCCGTGTCCGGGTGTACGAGTCGATCGTCAAGGGCGACAACATTCCCGAGCCGGGCGTGCCCGAGTCGTTCAAGGTGCTCATGAAGGAGATGCAGGCACTCTGCATCAACGTCGAAGTGCTCACCGAAGACGGCCAGGAGATCGAGATGCGTGACCTCGACGACGAGGTCTTCCGCGCTGCTGAAGAACTCGGCATCGACATCTCCCGTCCCGAGCGCGGCACCGACGAAGACGACGCCCGCCGCGAACGCGAAAAGGCAGAACGCGCAGGCAACTTCCGCTGAGACGAGTTGGTGCCTGGCACCAACTCGTCTGATCTCCGGAGCGGCGACGCGTCGCTCCGATGAACCCCGAACACCCAGAGCAACCGACAAAAGGGAAACCACATGCTCGACGTCAATATGTTCGACCAACTGAAGATCGGCCTCGCTGAGGCAGACCAGATTCGTAACTGGAGCCACGGCGAAGTCAAAAAGCCGGAGACGATCAACTACCGCACGCTGCGTCCCGAAAAGGACGGCCTGTTCTGCGAGAAGATCTTCGGCCCGACCCGCGACTGGGAGTGCTACTGCGGCAAGTACAAGCGCGTCCGCTTCAAGGGCATCATCTGCGAGCGCTGTGGCGTTGAAGTCACGCGCTCCAAGGTGCGCCGCGATCGCATGGGCCACATTGAGCTGGCCGCCCCGGCCGTGCACATCTGGTACCTCCGTGGCACCCGGTCATGGCTTGCCTACCTCCTCGCCGGCATCGAGCCGAAGGAAGAGCTCAAGGCCAAGATGCTCGAAAAGGTCATCTACTTTGCCGCCCACCTCGTCAGCTGGGTCGACGAAGACGGTCGCCACGAGGCGCTTGCCAACCTTGAGGCCGAGTACCTCGAAGAGGTCGACGCCATCAACAAAGAGCTCGAGATTGCTGTCGACCGCCGGTTCAAGGACCTCGAAGACGCCGTCAAGGCTGCTGAGAAGGACGGCGCTAAGCCTGCCGACCTGAAGAAGCTGCAGAAGGAAGGCGACAAAGAAGTCGAAGCCATCCGCGAGCGCTACGCCATCGAGCTTGACCTCGTGGCGCGCACCTGGGCCGAGTTCAAGACGCTGCATTCCCGCAAGATCATCGAAGACGAGATGTTGTGGCGCGAGATGCGCGACAAGTACGGCGAGTACTTCGAGGGCGGCACCGGTGCCGAGGCAATCAAGCAGCTCATCAACCGCATCGACTTCGACGAAGAAGAGATCAAGCTCCGCGAGGCCATCGACGTCGGCGACTCAGGTCGTAAGCCGCTCAGCGCCCAGCGCAAGCAGAAAGCGATCAAGCGCCTCAAGATTGTTGCGTCGTTCAACCGTCGCGATGAGAAGGGTCGCCGCGAGAACGATCCCATGGCCATGATCCTCGACGTGGTTCCGGTCATCCCGCCCGAACTGCGCCCGATGGTCCAGCTCGACGGTGGCCGTTTTGCCACCTCGGACCTCAACGACCTCTACCGCCGTGTGATCAACCGCAACAACCGTCTTGAGCGTCTGCTCAACCTCGGTGCGCCGGAGATTATCGTCAACAACGAAAAGCGCATGCTGCAAGAAGCAGTCGACGCACTCTTCGACAACGGTCGTCGTGGCCGTCCGGTCACCGGCCCGGGTAACCGCCCGCTGAAGTCGCTGTCCGACATGTTGAAGGGCAAGCAGGGTCGCTTCCGTCAGAACCTCCTGGGCAAGCGCGTCGACTACTCAGGCCGTTCGGTCATCGTGGCCGGCCCGACCCTTCGTCTGCACCAGTGCGGTCTGCCGAAGCTGATGGCGCTCGAGCTGTTCAAGCCGTTCGTCATGAAGCGTCTCGTTGACCTTGAGTTGGCACAGAACATCAAGACCGCCAAGCGCATGGTCGAGCGCCGTCGCCCGCAGGTATGGGACGTCCTCGAAGATGTCATCCGTGAGCATCCCGTGATGCTCAACCGTGCGCCGACGCTGCACCGTCTCGGCATCCAGGCCTTCGAGCCCGTGCTGGTCGAGGGCAAGGCACTCCAGATCCATCCGCTGGTCTGCACCGCCTTCAACGCCGACTTCGATGGTGACCAGATGGCCATCCACGTGCCACTGTCGGCCGAAGCTCGCGCCGAGGCGCGCGTGCTGATGCTCAGTGCAAACAACATCTTGTCGCCGGCATCGGGTCGCCCGATCGTGACCCCGAGCCAGGACCTCATCATCGGCGGCTACTACCTGACCGAGCCGATCGAGGGTGCTCGTGGCGAAGGCCGCGTGTTCCGTCACCTGTGGGAAGTCCTGCGGGCCTACGACGAAAAGACGCTCGACCTGCACGCAATCATTAAGATGCGCAAGCCGGGCGAAGAGGAGTTCGACAGCACCGCTGGTCGTCTGTTGCTCGAAGAGGCACTCCCGCAGCGCCACCTCGATGCCAAGGGTGACGTCGCCCAGGAGAGCTACCCCGACAAGTTTGGTCACATCGACTACCTCGTCACGAAGAAGGAGATGGGTGTCATCGTTGAGCACCTCTCCGACAATTACTCCAAGGCCGAAATCGCCAAGGCGCTCGACAACGTCAAGGACCTCTGCTACCGCTTCGCCACGCAGTCCGGCATCACGGTGTCGATTGACGACGTGCGGACTCCGAAAGCCAAGAAGGGCATGATGGAGGAGTACGAGCGTCAGGCCGACAAGGTCGAGACGCAGTTCCGTCGAGGCATCATCACCGATGGTGAGCGCCGTCAGCAGGAAGTCCGCATCTGGACCGATGCCACCGCCGAGGTGCAAGCTGAGATGGAGCGCGAGTTTAAAGAAGCGCAGTTCAACCCGATCGACATGATGGTCGGCTCGGGTGCCCGAGGCAACATGACGCAGATGCGTCAGATCGCCGGCATGCGTGGCCTCGTCGCCAACCCTCGTGGTGACATGATTCCTCGTCCGATCAAGTCGAACTTCCGTGAGGGCCTCGAAACCCTCGAGTACTTCATCGCCACGCCGGGTGCCCGTAAGGGCCTCGTCGACACGGCGTTGCGTACTGCTGACTCGGGCTACCTGACGCGTCGTCTCGTTGACGTCGCCCAGGAACTCATCGTCCGCGAGGAGGATTGTGGCTCGACGCTCGGCGTGTGGATCGAAAACGTTGCACCCGACACGGCCAACATTCGCTCCTACATCGAGACCAAGCTCTACGGTCGTGCGCTGTTGCAGGACACCGAGCTCGCCAAGGCGATGGAAGACGGCCGCAAGATGCTGCCGCGCAACACCATCGTCGGCGACGAGGAGATGGAAGCACTCCGCGAAGACAAAGACATCAGCCGTCTGCGTGTTCGGTCCGTGCTCACGTGCGACGCTGAGCTCGGCGTTTGTGCGATGTGCTACGGCCGCTCGTTGGCGACCGGCAAGATGATCGAGCTCGGTGAGGCCGTTGGCGTTATCGCAGCACAGTCGATCGGCGAGCCTGGTACTCAGCTGACCATGCGTACGTTCCACACCGGTGGTGTTGCAGGTAAGGACATCGCTGGCGGTCTGCCCCGCGTCGTCGAGCTCTTCGAAGCTCGCACGCCGAAGGGGTCAGCTCGCCTCGCTAAGGCGACCGGCATCCTGCATCTCCGTGAAGACGAAGGCAAGGGCATCCCGGTCGTGGTCATCGACGACGCCGGCGAAGAGCACGAAGTGGTTCTGCCGCTTGGCGCACGCCCGATCGTCCAAGACGGACAGTCGGTCAAGGCCGGCGACCCGCTCGTCGATGGTCCCTTCGATCCGAAGGAGATCATGGAGATCAAGGGCATCCGCGAGACTCAGCTCTACTTGGTGGAGGAAGTCCAGCGTGTGTACCGCGACCAGGGTGTGTCGATTCACGACAAGCACATCGAGTTGATCGTCCGTCAAATGACACGTCGCATTGGCGTCCAAGAGCCCGGTGGTTCTGGCTTCTTGCCAGGCGAGCGCGTCGACTCCAAGCGTTTCCGCGACACCAACCGTCGCATGGTCGAAGAGTCACTGCGTCCCGCCGAAGGCCGCCCAGAACTGATGGGCATCACCAAGGCGTCGCTGGCTACCGAGTCATGGCTGTCCGCTGCGTCCTTCCAGGAGACCACTCGTGTGCTCACCGAAGCCGCGATCGACGGTCGCGCCGACAACCTCATCGGCCTCAAGGAGAACATCATCCTCGGCAAGCTGATCCCAGCTGGCACGGGTATGCCGAAGTACCGCGAGTTCGGTATCGAGGCCCCGGATTACGAGCCGATGACGTTCTACTCGAGCGACGATGGTGTCGAAGACCCCGCAGCGTTCCTCGCGAACCTGCACGGGTCCTACGATTCCAACAAGACGACCGAGCCAATCGGCTAACGACGAGTCGGTGCCTGGCACCAACTCGTCCTGCAACGGCCCGGGTTGCGCTCATTGAGAGCGTTGCCCGGGCCGTTGCGCGTCCCGAACTCTTTCGCGCGCGGTCGCAGCAGAAGGCGGGAATGGGCCAGTCCGGCGTTGCGCGATTGGCGGGCCGCTCCTAACCTTGAATGGTCCTCTCATCGGGTGTCACCAGGCATTCGGTGTACGGCGGTCGGCCACATCTGTGGCATCGACCAACTCACCCCATGCTGCGTTCTGCAACATGAACCAGCCAGTCCAGACGAACGAGGTTTCATTCGTGCCAACAATTCAACAGCTCGTCCGTCAGGGCCGCAGCTCCAAGGTCACCAAGTCGAAGACGCCGGCGCTCAAGGGCTCCCCGCAGCGTCGCGGCGTGTGCACCCGTGTGTACACCACCACCCCGAAGAAGCCGAACTCGGCGCTTCGCAAGGTTGCTCGTGTGCGCCTCAACTCCGGCGTCGAGGTCACGGCCTACATCCCGGGCGAAGGTCACAACCTGCAGGAGCACTCGATCGTGCTCGTCCGTGGCGGTCGTGTACGCGACCTTCCCGGTGTCCGCTACAAGATCATCCGCGGCGCGCTCGACGCCGTCGGCGTCAAGAACCGCAAGCAGGCTCGCTCCCGCTACGGCGCCAAGAAAGAGAAGTGAGCTGAGTCATGCCTCGTAAAGGTCCAGCACCCCGCCGCGAACTCGTTGCGGATCCCATCTACAAGAGCGTCGTCGTCACGCAACTGATCAACAAGGTCATGCTGCACGGCAAGCGCACCATCGCCGAGAAGATCGTCTATGACGCGATGGAAATCGTCCAGAGCCGCCTTGAAGGCGACGAACTGGCCATCGACAGCCTCAAGCGTGCGGTCGACAACCTCAAGCCGCCACTCGAAGTGCGCAGCCGCCGCGTCGGTGGTGCCACGTACCAGGTGCCGGTCGAGGTTCGTCCCCGTCGCGCCACGACGCTGTCCATTCGCTGGCTCGTCGACTACTCGCGGGCCCGCCGCGAAAAGACGATGGCAGAATGCCTTGCCAATGAGGTCATGGATGCATCCACCGGCCTCGGTGCGGCGATGAAGCGTCGCGACGACATTCAGAAGATGGCCGAGTCGAACAAGGCGTTCGCTCACTATCGCTGGTGATCTGAAAACGAATTGACCGAAGCCCCGGACTCCGGTCCGGGGCTTTTGTCGTTTTCGGCGGAGAGGTGGCCGGACGCGCTGTGTTCACGAGTGCACTATCTTGGTGGTTGGGGACATGACGACAAGGGGACACTTGATGAATGTGCAATCCATCCTGGCCGCCAAGGGCAATGCTGTTGCCAAGATCGCGGCCACTTCGACACTGAGCGAGGCCGTCGCCGCGCTGCGCGACCACGGCATCGGCGCACTGGTGGTCAGCGCTGATGGGAACAATATCGATGGCATCCTTTCTGAGCGCGACGTCGTCCGCTCGATTGCCAGCCACGGCGACGACACGATGCACTTGACCGTCGGCTCGGCGATGTCGAGCAATGTCATCACCTGTGCGCCTGCCGACTCGATCGACACCTTGATGGAGATGATGACCGAGCGGCGCATCAGGCACCTTCCGGTGCTCGCTCTTGATGGCGCGATCGCCGGCATCATCAGCATTGGCGACGTTGTCAAGTACCGCCTCGTCGAACTGGAGAACGAGAACAGCCAGCTGCACGATTACATCGACGGCCGAGTCTGAGGTCGCGAGCGGGTTGAACCGCTCTTCGCGAGGTGATCATCAGGAGGCCGCTGTCCTCGTCGTTGGCGCCGCTCTGACGCGTCGACTGCGTCGCCGTGAGTTGTCTGCAATCTGTCGCGACTCGGCGTTGCAGCGGGATTCTCGCCGATACACTGGAAGCCCTTGTGCACGCTTGCACAAGGTCGAGACCCCCCGAGACGCAGCCCGAAACATCGGCTCGCTGCGTGATGACGCCCTTTGAGATGGAAGTGAAGTAGAAGATGGCCAAGCGAGAGTTTCCCCTGGAGCGCACCCGGAATATCGGGATCATGGCGCACATCGATGCCGGTAAGACGACCACGACCGAGCGCATCCTCTACTACACCGGCAAGAGCTACAAGATCGGTGAAGTGCACGACGGCGCAGCGACCATGGACCACATGGCCCAGGAGCAAGAGCGTGGCATCACCATCACCTCCGCTGCCACCACCTGCGTGTGGGACGACCACCGCATCAACATCATTGACACCCCGGGTCACGTCGACTTCACCATCGAGGTGGAGCGTTCGCTCCGCGTGCTCGACGGTGCCGTCACCGTGTTCGACTCGGTCGCCGGCGTCGAGCCACAGACCGAGACCGTGTGGCGCCAGGCCAACACCTACAACGTGCCGCGCATGTGTTTCGTCAACAAGATGGACCGCATCGGCGCCGACTTCTATCGCACCGTCGAGATGGTCATCGAGCGCCTCCAGGCCAACCCGCTCGTCATCCAGTTGCCGATCGGCGCTGGTGGCCCGGAGGCCGTCAAGGCCTACGCCGGCCTCGTTGACATCGTGAAGATGAAGGCCCTCATCTGGGACAACGAAGAGCTCGGAGCCACCTGGCAAGAAACCGACATCCCCGAGGACATGGTCGAGCAGGCCGCTGAGTACCGCGAAGCGATGATGGAAACCATCGCCACGCAGGACGAGGCGCTCATGGATGCCTACCTCGACGGTCAAGAGATCTCCGAAGACACGATCAAGGCCGCCATCCGCAAGGGCACGTTGGCTTTCGACTTCGTCCCGATCCTCTGCGGCTCGGCGTTCAAGAACAAGGGCGTCCAGCCCATGCTCGACGCCGTTGTCGACTTCATGCCCAGCCCGCTGGACATCCCGCCGGCACACGGCACCATCACGAAGGGCGGCGAAGAGATTGATGTCTACCGCAAGGCCGACATCAATGAGCCCTTCGCTGCGCTCGCCTTCAAGATCGTTGCGGACCCGTTCGGCAAGCTCACGTACTTCCGCGTGTACTCCGGCGAAATCGCCAAAGGCGAAGAGGTGTACAACTCGGTCAAGGAAGACCGCGAACGCCTCGGCCGTATTCTGCTGATGCACGCCAACCAGCGCGAAGACCTCGACGTCGCCATGGCCGGTGACATCGTTGCCGGTCTCGGCTTCAAGAACGTTACGACCGGTGACACACTGTGTGACCGCTCTGACCCGATCGTCCTCGAACGGATGGAGTTCCCCGAGCCCGTCATCCACGTGGCCATCGAGCCGAAGACGAAGTCCGATCAGGAAAAGCTGGGCAAGGCGCTCAAGTCGCTGTCCGATGAGGACCCGACCTTCCGGATCCGGTCCGACCACGAGACCGGCCAGACCGTCATTTCCGGCATGGGCGAACTGCACCTCGAGGTGCTCGTCGACCGCATGATGCGTGAGTTCAGCGTCGAGGCAACCGTCGGCAAGCCCCAGGTCGCCTACCGCGAGACGATCACCAAGGAAGTGACCAACGTCGAGTACCGCCACATCAAGCAGTCCGGTGGTACCGGTCAGTACGCCGTGGTCAAGATCAACATGGCGCCGAACCCCGGCGGCGGCTTCGAATTCGAAGACAAGATCACGGGCGGCAAGATCCCCCGTGAGTACATCAACCCGACCGCACAGGGCCTCGAAGCAGCGATGGACAACGGCGTGCTCGCCGGGTACAACACCGTCGACGTCAAGGTCTCCCTGGTGGATGGCTCGGCCCACGACGTGGACTCCTCGGAGATGGCGTTCAAGATCGCTGGCCAGCAGGCATTCCGCAAGGCCGCTGAAATGGCCAAGCCCGTGCTGATGGAGCCGATCATGAAGGTCGAAGTCGTCACCCCTGAGGACTACATGGGCGACGTGATGGGCGACCTCAGTTCCCGTCGTGGCCGCATCGGCCAGATGGAAGCTCGTGGCAACACCCAGGTCGTCAACTCCACGGTGCCGCTGTCCGAGATGTTCGGTTACAGTACCGACCTGCGTTCACGTACCCAGGGACGTGCGACGTACACCATGCAGTTCGAGGAGTACCAACAGGTGCCCGCCGCGATTGCCGACGAAATCATCAAGCGCGTCCGCGGCGAATAATCCATTCGTTCGTGACCGACGAGTCACAGTGCTCCGGCCATCCCGGCCGATAGCGCTCAAGTTCTTTGACAACCCACGATTACCGACACTGAGAGAAGAGATATTGCAATGAGCAAGGAAAAGTTCGAGCGGAATAAGCCGCACGTGAATATTGGCACCATGGGTCATATTGACCATGGGAAGACGACGTTGACTGCTGCTATCTCGAAGACGCTGTCGGAGCGTGGGTTGGCTGACTTCACTGACTTCGAGGGTATTGATAAGGCGCCTGAGGAGAAGGCGCGTGGTATCACGATCTCGATTTCGCATATTGAGTACGAGACTGAGAATCGTCACTATGCCCATATTGATATGCCGGGTCATGCGGATTACATCAAGAACATGATCACGGGTGCAGCCCAGATCGATGGCGCGATTTTGGTGGTGGCTGCGACGGATGGTCCGATGCCTCAGACGCGTGAGCATGTGTTGTTGGCTCGCCAGGTTGGTGTGCCGTACATCGTGGTGGCGTTGAATAAGTCGGACATGGTTGATGACGAAGAGCTTTTGGAGCTTGTTGAGCTTGAGGTTCGTGAGTTGTTGGACGAGTACGAGTTCCCGGGCGATGATGCTCCGGTGGTGCATGTTTCGGCGTTGAAGGCGCTTGAGGGTGATGCTGGTGCTCAGGAAAAGGTCATGGAACTAATGGCTGCGTGTGATGCGTCGATTCCTGATCCTGTCCGTGAGTTGGATAAGCCGTTCTTGATGCCGATTGAGGATGTGTTTACGATCACGGGTCGTGGCACTGTGGTGACTGGCAAGGTTGAGCAGGGCATTGTCAATACTGGTGATGAGATTGAGATCGTTGGTTTGCGTGACACGCAGAAGACGACGTGTACTGGTGTTGAGATGTTCCGCAAGCTTCTTGATGAGGGCCAGGCGGGCGACAATATTGGTGCGCTGTTGCGTGGTATCGACAAAGAAGATGTTGAGCGTGGCCAGGTGTTGTGTAAGCCGGGTTCGATTACGCCGCACACTGACTTTGAGGGTCAGGTGTATGTGTTGACGAAGGATGAGGGTGGCCGTCATAAGCCGTTCTTCAACAATTACCGGCCGCAGTTTTTCTTCCGGACGACTGATGTGACGGGCACGATTGAGTTGCCGTCTGGTACGGAGATGGTGATGCCTGGTGACAACGTTGAGATGACGGTGCAGTTGGGTAAGCCGATTGCGATGGACGAGGGTCTTCGTTTTGCTATCCGTGAAGGTGGCCGCACTGTTGGCGCCGGCCGCGTCATCAAGATCATCAAGTGAGCTGATTGACCATGGCACAGAGCATTCGCATCCGTCTCAAGGCATTTGACCATGAGATCATCGACCAGTCGACGAAGAAGATCGTCGAGACGGTGACCCGTACCGACGCCACCGTTCGTGGACCCATCCCGCTGCCGACTGACAAGCACCGCTACACGGTGATCAAGGGGCCGCACGTTGACAAGGACTCTCGCGAGCACTTCGAGATGCGCGTCCACAAGCGTTTGATCGACATCGTCGGCCCGAACGCCAAGACGATCGACAGCCTGCAGCGCATCGAGCTGCCGGCCGGTGTCGACATCGAAATCAAGATTCAGAACGGCTGAACCGTTTCGTCTGGCCAGGCGCCAGATGAAACACAGCGAATGTGAACGAGGGCGGGCCTGCGGGTCCGCCCTCGTCGCGTTTCGGCGCTGGTGGGAGCCCAGGCGCAGCGCATCAACGGGCCTGCTGCATCCGAAACGCGTCCGAGCAGCCGAGTTGTGAAACTGGTATGAACCTGCTGTCCTGATCCAGTTCACCCCTGTTCTGACCGATAGACAACAGGTATGGCATCCGAGTGGCCAACCGAACCTGTCTTCATGCTGCCCCCGCCCGCGCCCGGCGTAGCGCCGCTGCCACCAGCTCCACCTGCCTCTCGTCGTCCGCGGCGCGCCTTCTTGTTCGTTGCGCTTGTCGCGTCGGTCGCCTGGATCGCAGGCCTGACCGGGGCGTTGCTCGGGGATCAACTGTCCAACTGGCTCGACAAGCCGCCGAGCCGGGCCTCGGACGAGCCGCTCAATATCGCTGAACCCCGTGACATCATCCAAACGCGCGTCAATGTCGCCGAAGTTGCTGACTACGTGGCGCCGAGTGTGGTCACGATCAGTGCCGACGTCAACGGCGGCACGTCATTGGGGACGGGCGTCATCATTTCCACCGACGGCGAGATCCTGACGAATGCACACGTCGTCGAAAACGCCACCGAGATTCGGGTGCGCCTTGCTGGCGAAACCGAACCGCGTCGGGTCAGCTTGCTCGCCGCGGATCGTGGCAACGACCTGGCGTTGCTGCGGATGAGTGGCGATGGGTTTGAGGCTGCCACGTTTGCCGATCGGGGGAGTATTCGCCTCGGCGACGAGGTCGTGGCGATCGGCTTCGCGCTGGGTCTCGACGGCGAACCGTCGGTCACGCTCGGGATTGTGTCAGCCCTCAACCGCAGCATCGGCCAGAGTGATGTCTTCCTCGACGGTCTCATCCAAACCGACGCCGCAATCTCGTCTGGGAACTCGGGTGGTCCACTGGTCAACGCTGCCGGAGAAGTCGTCGGAATCAATACCGCCGTCGCCCGCGACACATCCACGACGTCGGCAACGAACGTGAGTTTTGCAATTTCAGTGACCGAGGCGCTGCCGATCGTCGAGGCGCTGCGTGCACAGGCCGACGGAGCGTTGCGTCGAGAGGCCTACTTCGGTGTCGGGCTCGAGGATCGTCGCGACGGCGGTCAAGGAGTCATCGTCACCGGTGTGGAGGCCGACACGCCCGCAGCGGCTGCTGGAGTCGTTGGTGGTGATTTGATCGTTGCCGTCGACGGGTCCACCACGGATGGTTCGGCCGGAGTCATCGCTGCGATTCGCGATCGCGAGGCAGGCGACACGATCGACATCACACTGGTCCGTGACGGCGAGTCCATCGAGGTCACCGTCGAGTTGATCGAACGCCCCGACAACTGACCAGTCGCACGCGGGTCGATCCGTTCGGCCCGCTCGTCGTAGCCTTTGTCGATGACAACGACTGATCCGTTCCTCGGCGGTTCGCGCCCGTTCGGCCTGGGGTATTGGCCTCTTCCGGATGATGATCCGGGTGTTGGCGTGCAGCGCGAAGCGGTGCGCCTGGTGTCGCCCGACGGGGCGCTGGTGCGCGGAGTGTTGTGGACACCGCCGATCGGCACACCGTGGAAGACCGCCGTGATTCTGAGCCACCCGAGAGGGGACTTCAGCGTGCACTATGCCTGCCCATTGCTCGCCGCTGCCGGCTACGCAGTGCTCGGGTTCGGAACGCGCTACATGAACAACGACACCGACTGTCTGCACGAAGCCTGCATCACTGACGTGCAGACCGCACACGACGAGATGGTGCGCCGCGGCGCAGAGGCAGTGGTCCTGCTCGGCAACTCGGGCGGCGGTTCGCTCATGGCGATGGCCAATGCCGAACTCGGCATCGGTGACGGATGGGTGGGCATGGCGGCCCACCCGGGGGAGGGCGTCTTCATGCTGCAGGTCATCGACCCGTCGGTCATCGATGAGGCCGACCCCTTTGCGACCAATCCGGAACTGGACATGTATCACCCTGACAACGGATGGCGGCCGTGGCCCGGGCCGTGCATGTACGACCCGGCATGGGTCGAGCGGTACCGGGCTGCGCAGATTGAACGTGTGGCGCGTATCGACGCGGTCGCTAAGGAGTCGATTGACGCGTCGAGGGAGGTGCTTGCCGACTTGCAGACCGTGAACAAAGGCGACGATCCGGCGGCGTGGCGCGAGTTGCGGCGGCGGGCGGTCTTCACGAAGTACCTCACGATCTACCGCACGTTGGCCGACCCGGCATATCTCGACCTGTCGATTGACCCTGATGACCGTGCGATGGGTTCGCTGTTTGCGTTTCCCGACCCGTTCGATGCGAACTATGGCCGAGGCGGACTCGCTCGCACGATGACGGCGCGCGGCTGGCTGAGTACATGGTCAGGTTTGTCGAGTGGTGCCAGGCTCGCTGACACCATGCCGCAGGTCAAAGTGCCGACGCTGCTCATTCATCCCACCGCCGACACCGAGATTCGGGTGTGGCAGGCCAAAGAAATCGTTGCTGCCGCTGGGGCGGCGGACGTCACGTACATCGAGATGCAGGGCGCACTGCACTACCTCGAAGGCGATCGCCCCGAAGCCTTAGGCCACGTTGCCGATTGGCTCGCGGCGCGATTTCCCTGACTCCGTCCGTTGTGCCTCGCGCAATGTCGACCGGGTCGGGTCAGCGTCAGGGTGTGTGTTGGCTGCGCGCGACGTGGACCCAGCGGGTGAAGCCCCGACGTTTGAGCACGGTGTGCACTGCGATGTCGGTGTATCCGGCAGAAGCCAGCCACGTTGAGATATCCGCTGGTGCCACGAACACGCCCGCTGGGGCCTGGCTCGCGGATTGCTCCAAAATCGCCCGGATCCCGTGTTCGTCGCTCTCGATGGCGTGGCCATACGGCAGGTCGGTCACGATGGCGCCAGCGGTCTGGGCATGTGTGCGTGAGTCAGCGAGTTCCACGCCAGCGTCGTAGCCGAAGTGGGCGAGGTTCTCGCGGGTCATCCCAACGAGCGCGGGCTTCCAGTCGACGCCGAATGCGCTCAGGCCAAGAGACGCGGCTTCGAGGACGATTGATCCGGCACCGCAACACGGGTCGAGGATCGATCGTGCATCGGGAACCAGGTTGACCAACGCCCGGGCAAATCGTGAGTCCAACGATGACGATGTCGTCCATGGCTTGGCGTCATGGTCCCGGTACGAGCCGTCTGCTTCTGCCTCCACCGCGCCGAACGTGAAGCCGTCCTCGCCAGCGATGACGAGAAAACGATGCAGCGGATCACGGAGGTCAGGTCCGAACGGAATGACGTCGGCGAACGCGGTGGCGATCTCGATGGTGGTGGAAGAGCAACGCTGTGACGGATCGTGCACATCGATGCGGAACCGATCGGCATCCATGTCGGCGTCCCAACGCTCGCGCACACGCTTGACCAGCTCATCGAGCGTTGTCGCCCGAGCGAACACCGCGATGCCGCAGTGGACGAATGCCGCTCGGCTAATGCGTGCGATGGTGTCGCAGTTTGCCACGCCGTCGACATCGGGGCTGCCGCCGGTGAGCGCCTGGCATTCGGCGGCGATCAGCCCATTCCGAGGTGCCCGGGCGGTCACGGCACGCCGCTCGCTGCTGTGTCCGCCGGCGTCGTTCATCAGCACAGCATGGCGCGGCGCCGCCCGAGATCGGATCGGGCCCAGGCAGACCTACCCTCTTGGCCGTGACTTCGAACGCCACCGACGTCGATCGGCCTAACGCAACTGTGCCGTTGACCAACCGTGCGCTTTCCGCCTGGCTGGCGGTTGCCCTCGTGTTCGGGACATCCGCGGCGGTGTTGGTGCTCGAGATCCTCGCGAGCCGACTGCTCGCGCCGTACGTGGGCGTGAGCCTCGAGACCTACACCGGAATCATCGGCACGATCCTTGCCGGCATTGCTGTCGGTGCGTGGGCTGGCGGTGTGCTCGCCGATCGCGTCGACCCGCGGCGGCTCCTTCCGGTGCTCTTGATGCTTGGCGGCGCATTGGCGATCACCACCATTCCCGTTGTCCGGGTGATCGGGAGCGGCAGTTCAGGCGGTGGTGGCCCGATGATCCTCATTCTGAGCGCGTTCGGTTTTCTGCCGTCGGCCACGGTCCTGAGCGCCGTCCCGCCCGCAGTGATCAAGCTGCAGCTGCGCGACCTCGACGAGACCGGCTCCACCGTGGGTCAGCTGTCGGCCTGGAGTACGGCTGGCGCCATCTTTGGCACCTTCTTCACGGGTTTCATCCTGGTCGCAACAGCAGGGGTGTCGACGTTGATCGTCAGCACCGGGTTGCTGCTGATGCTCGGCGGAATCGCCATGGCTGTGTTTGCGGGGTCGGCGACGGCGTCACCCGCGGCACAGACCACCGAGCTGCTAAGTGTTGCCGGGCTTGCAGCGATGTCGCTCCTCGGGGTCCTGACGATCGACTCACCATGTGAGACACAAACCAGCTACTACTGCCTCGCGGTGGTGCAAGACGCCGACGATGCCAGTCAGCAGGTGCTGGTGCTCGACGACCTCCGACACAGTTCCGTCGACGCCGACGATCCCACTGTGCTCTCTTTTTGGTACGTACGGCGTCTCGTGGATGCCATCGCGTTAGCACCCGCGGCGGACGAGATCGTGTATCTCGGCGGGGGAGCGTTGACGATTCCTCGATATGTGCGTGCGGTCGCGCCAGGTACAGCTCAGACGGTGTTCGAGATCGACGGTGAACTGATCGAGGTCGTCGAGAATCAAATGGGCCTTGACCGTGATGTTCCGGAGCCCATCGACATTGTGGTCGGTGACGCGCGCCTCTCCCTGCGCAATGTCGCCGACGACAGTGCCGACATCGTGATTGGTGACGCCTTTGGCAGCCGGTCGGTGCCGTTTCACCTTGCGACCGAGGAATTCATGGTCGAGATTGATCGGGTGTTGCGTCCCGGAGGTGTGTATGCGGCCAACATCATTGACGGCGGTGGGCAGCAGTTCCTGGCGGCCGAGGCAGCGACGCTTGCTCGCGTCTTCGATCACGTGGTGGTGATGCGCGGCGAGGGGATCGCTGCAGGTCGGCGCGGCAACTCGGTGATCATTGCGAGCGATTCGTACCTCGATCCGGCAGCGTTCGACCAATTGCGCCTTGACGCAGCCGACCCCGGCGAGCTTGTCACTGACTTTGCGGCCCTCATCGACGGTGCAACCATCCTCACCGACGACTTCGCCCCGGTCGACCAGCTCATCAATGCCGGCTCCTCGTAGTAAGGATCTGAGTCATGACCGTCCGCGCTGCTTCTGGCGTGGTGGGGGGTGTCCTCCTCCGGCTGCTGTCGGCAGAGTCGACACGAAATATCCGGTTTGGGCACTGGTGTGTCGCGAGTCACGCGATCGGCGTGCAATCCGAGTGAACACGCGAGTTGGGTTCGCGTTGGCCCGGCCCTAGCATTGCAAGGCCGTGAACGAGAGGAATCTCGTCCACAGAGAATCGATGTCTGAGTAGGCCTTCCCCGCAGATGGGAGCCGGAACCGCTCAGCAACCCAAAGAATCGTGCTCCGTGCACCTCGCTGCTCCTGCCTCGCAGGGACAGATTGGTGTCCGGAGCATTTGCGTGGAGAGCCCCCGACACCGGTCGGCGGGCTTGGACAACGGAAAGGCTGCCGGAAATGGCACAACAAGCGATCGTCGGCGAAAAGGTCGGCATGACGCAGACGTGGGTGGACGACAAAGTCGTTCCCGTCACGATGCTTCGTGTTGACCCCATGCGCATCGTGCAGATCAAGACCAATGAACGCGACGGGTACACCGCTTTGCAGGTGACCTACGGATCGAAGAAGGCCAACAAGCTGAATAAGCCTGCTGCCGGCCACTTTGAGAAGGCCGGCGTCGTGCCGGGCAAGCGCCTCGTGGAACTCCGCCTCGACTCCGTCGACGGTTTCGAAGTCGGCCAGGAACTCACTGTCGAGCAGATTGCTGCCGGCATGAAGGTTGATGTCACGGCAACGAGCCGAGGCAAAGGCTTTGCCGGCGTGATGAAGCGTCACAACTTCAAGGGTGCACCTGCCTCGCACGGTGCCCACAAGAACCACCGCAAGCCTGGCGCCATCGGCCAGTGTGCCTTCCCCGCTCGTGTCTTCAAGGGCATGAAAATGGCTGGCCACATGGGTCACGAGCAGGTCACCACACAGAACCTCGAGGTCGTGCAGACCGACGCCGAGCGCAACATCTTGCTGATCAAGGGCTCCGTTCCCGGCCCCGCCGGCGGTGTGGTCATCGTCCGCAACGCAGTCAAGTTCGCTGGAAAGGTTTCCTGACATGGCATCACTGACACTCAAGAACGCCTCCGGACAGGACGCCGGCTCGGTCGACCTCGATGACGCCATCTTCGGCATCGAGCCGAACGTGCCGCTCATGCACCAAGTCGTCACGGCCCAGCTTGCAGCACGTCGTGCTGGCACGCAGAGCGCCAAGACTCGGGCCGAGGTCCGCGGTGGCGGTCGCAAGCCGTACGCCCAGAAGGGCACGGGCAACGCTCGACAGGGCTCGATCCGTGCACCGCACTTCTCCGGTGGTGGTGTTGCGCTGGCTCCCAAGCCCCGCAGCTACAGCCAGAAGACCCCGAAGAAAATGATCAAGGCGGCCCTCCGCTCGGCACTGTCCGACCGGGCCACCGAAGGCAAGGTCATCGTCGTCGACAGCTACGGCATCGATACGCCGAAGACCAAGGCCGCCAAGGCACTGCTCGCAGCGCTCGACATCTCGGGCACCGTGCTCGTGGTGATCGGCCGTGACGACGCCAACGCCGCTTTGAGCTTCCGCAACCTGACGCACGTGCAGGTCATCAGCCCCGGCGAACTCAACACCTACGACGTGCTGTGCAACGACTGGATCGTGTTCAGTAAGGACGTCGTCCCCGCAGCCGACGGATCGGTTGTTGCCGCCGAGGCACCTGCCGAAGTAGCACCGGCGGACAAGCCAGCAGTCAAGGAAGCTGCAGCCAAGAAGGCGCCGGCCAAGAAGGCCGCTGCCAAGCCGAAGGCCGCCGACGACGCGGCAGACGCCGACACCGCAGAAGAGAGTGAGGAAGCCTGATGAAGGATCCCCGCGACATCATCATTGCTCCGATCGTGAGCGAGAAGAGCTACGCGCTCATCGAAACCGGTGTCTACACCTTCGAAGTTCACAAGTCGGCCTCCAAGCCCGAGATCCGCGACGCGGTCGAGAGTATCTGGGGCGTCGAAGTGCTCAAGGTCAACACCCTGAACCGCAAGGGCAAGCGCAAGCGCACCCGTGGTACTAACCGAGTCGGACAGAAGCCCAGCCAAAAGCGGGCCATCGTCACCCTGGCAGCGGGCGAAATCCCGTTGTTCGAGAACTGAGCGCATCATGGCCATTCGTTCACGCAAGCCCACATCACCCGGTCGTCGCTTCCAGACGAGCTCGGACTTCAGCGACGTCACCAAGACGACGCCGGAGAAGTCGCTGCTCGCTCCGAAGAGCCGCACCGGTGGTCGTAACAGTTACGGCCGCAAGACCAGCCGCCACCGCGGTGGCGGCCATAAGCAGCAGTACCGCATCATCGACTTCAAGCGCATCAAAGACGGTGTGACCGCGAAGGTCGCTGCCATCGAGTATGACCCCAACCGCACCTGCCGTATTGCGCTCCTGCACTACGCCGACGGCGAAAAGGCGTACATCCTCGCTCCCCGTGGCCTCAACGTCGGCGATCACGTGGTCTCCGGTCAAGGCTCTGACATCAAGCCTGGCAATGCAATGCCGCTGCGCTTCGTGCCTGTCGGCACGACCGTCCACAACGTCGAGCTGCGTCCCGGCCAGGGTGGCAAGATCGGCCGTTCGGCCGGGATTTCCGTGCAGCTTGTCGCCAAAGATGGCGACCACGCCACGCTGCGCATGCCATCCACCGAGATGCGTCGAGTGCTCATCGACTGCCGTGCAACTGTCGGCGAAGTCGGCAACGCAGAGCACGAGCTGATCAAAATCGGTAAGGCCGGCCGTAACCGCTGGAAGGGCGTCAAGCCTCAGACTCGCGGTGTTGCGATGAACCCGGTCGATCACCCCCTCGGTGGTGGCGAAGGCCGCACCTCCGGTGGTCGTCCTGCCGTGTCGCCCTGGGGTAAGCCCGAGAGCCGCACTCGCAACAAGAAGAAGGCCAGCCAGGACCTCATCATCCGTCGTCGTCGTTCAGGACGTGGCCGCCGCTAATTGCGGCTGCTTGAGAAAGAAGTACAGACACATGACACGCAGTCTCAAAAAGGGCCCATTCGTCGACGAGCATTTGCTCAAGAAGATCGACGCCCAGAACGAAGCCGGCGAACGCAAGGTCATCAAGACCTGGTCGCGCCGCTCGACCATCATTCCCGACATGGTCGGCCACACGCTTGCCGTCCACGACGGTCGCAAGCACGTCCCGGTGTATGTCACCGAGTCGATGGTCGGTCACAAGCTCGGTGAGTTCAGCCCCACCCGCACCTTCAAGTTCCACGCGGGTCAAGAACGAGGAGCACGTCGCTAATGACCGGCCCCAAGCTCAACGAGAAGTCCTACGTCGCCGGAGAACGCTCCGGCACGAAGGCCACCGCCAAGTACGTCCGCACCTCGGCATCAAAGATCCGTGTAGTGCTCGATCTGGTTCGTGGCCTCGATGTCAAGTCGGCCGACCAGGTCCTGCAGCTCACCGAGCGCCACACGGCGATCCCGGTGCGCAAGCTGCTCGCCTCGGCCGTCGCGAACGCGGTCAACAACGACAATCAGGATGCCGACGAGCTCTACATCATCGCCTGCTTCGCTGATGAGGGTCCGACGCTCAAGCGCTTCAAGCCCCGTGCTCGTGGCCGGGCGTCGCGCATCCTCAAGCGCACCTGTCACGTCACGATCATTGTGGCCCGCATGAGCGACGATCGCATTGCGATCATCCAGGCCCGTGCCGAACGTCAGGGTGCCGGCAGCGGTCGTCCCGCCGCCACGAGCCGCCGTGATCGTGTTGCTCGCAGCCGTGCCAAGGACGACGCTGTCGACGAGAGCACCGAGCAGACCGCTGACGAGGTGGTCGAAGAGGCTTCCTCCGACGCAGCATCCGTTGCGATCTGGGACGGCTCAGTCGATGCCACCGACGACGGTGAAGCGCCTGAGGGTTACGAGATCAAGGGCAACGCCCAGTCGATGCTGTTCCACACACCGGACAGCCGTTACTACAAGGCCACCAAGGCCGAAGTGTGGTTCGACACCGAAGAATCAGCCGTTGCTGCAGGCTTCTCGAAGCCCGGCGCCACGGCCGATGACACCGAAGAAGCGGCAGAAGCCGAAGCAGCCCCTGCTGCAAATCAAGCAAGCGACACGGCCGCTGACGAGGCGGAGGAGAACTGATGGGTCAGAAGATCAATCCGTACGGATTCCGTCTCGGAGTCACCACCGACTGGAAGTCGCGTTGGTTCAGTGAGCGTGAGTACAAGCAGTACCTCACCGAAGACTGGACCATCCGCCAAGAGATCATGACGCTCCTCGAGTCGGCCGCAATCAGCCGCATCGAGATTGAGCGCACTCGTGACAAGCTCCGTGTCGACGTGCACACTGCCCGCCCGGGCATCGTGATCGGTCGTCGTGGCGCCCAGGCTGACGAGCTTCGCCAGATGATCACCAAGATCACCGGCAACGGCAAGATCCAGCTCAACATCGTCGAGATCAAGAACCCTGAACTCGACGCAGCACTCATTGCACAGGGCGTTGCCGACCAACTGGTCAACCGCATCGCTTTCCGTCGTGCCATGAAGCGCGCCGTGCAGAACGCACAGCGCGCCGGCGCCCTCGGCATTCGTGTCCAGTGTTCGGGACGTCTCGGCGGCGCCGAGATGAGCCGCACCGAGTGGTACCGCGAAGGTCGTGTGCCGCTGCACACGCTCCGAGCCGACATCGACTACGGCATGCGTGAAGCCAAGACCACCTCCGGCCGAGTCGGCGTCAAGGTGTGGATTTACAAGGGTGACATCACGCCGTACAAGATGACCAACGACGACAAGATCCAGCGCGAAGCTGCGATGGCCGTCGGTGAGACCTCAGGCCCGGCACCGCTGCCGCGCAAGGTTGTCAGCTCCGCTGGCCCCAAGGTCGAGACGGCCGCTCCCGCTCCGGAGGCCCAGCCGCTGGTCAAGGAAGCCGATCCAGAACTCGAGAAGTTGCTCGACGAAGAAGAAGCCATCGCCAAGCGCACCGCCGCTGGCGAGACCAACGAGGGGCCGCGCATGCGCGGCTCGGATTGAGGAAGGGAGCAGCACCATGTTGATGCCCCGTAAGGTCGCACACCGTAAGCACCACCGAGGTCGCACCAAGGGTCTCACCAAGGGTGGTTCTGGGCTGCACTTCGGTGAATATGGCATTCAGGCTCTCGAGCCGGGTTGGATCTCCGCCCGCCAAATCGAAGCCGCTCGTATTGCCATGACCCGCGCCATCAAGCGCGGTGGCAAAGTCTGGATCAACATTTTCCCGGACAAGCCGGTCACGAAGAAGCCAGCCGAGACCCGCATGGGTTCCGGCAAGGGCAACCCCGAGTTTTGGGTTGCTGTCGTGAAGCCTGGACGCACGATGTTCGAACTGTCCTACCCGGACGAAGAGACCGCCAAGTTGGCTCTCAACAAGGCGATTCAGAAACTGCCGATCGCGTGCAGGATCATCACCCGTGAGGAGCCGATCTGATGGCTGGTAAGAAGAACGATCTGGCGGAGTTGTCGATGGGTGAACTCATCGAGGAGCTCACTGCCACCAAGCAGGAAGCCTTGAATCTCCGCTTCCGCAACGCAACCGGTCAGCTTGAGAACACCGCCGAAATGGGCAAGGTTCGCAAGCAGATCGCCCGCATCAACACGCTGATCCGCTCGAAAGAAATCGCAGCGGCCGAGGCAGGGAATTGAGCCCCATGAGCAATACAGCTGACGAAACAACAACAATCGAAGAGGCTGCTGACCGCAGCGCTCGCAAGGTGCGCGAAGGCACCGTGGTGTCGAACAAGATGGACAAGACCGCTGTAGTGGCCGTTGTCAGTCGTGTTCCGCATGCCAAGTACAACAAGATGATCCTGCAGACCACCAAGTTGTACGCCCATGACGAGACGAACGACGTCAATATTGGCGACAAGGTTCGTGTCATGGAAACCCGTGCGCTCAGCAAGAAGAAGCGCTGGCGTGTTACCGATGTGTTGGAGCGTGCAAAATGATTCAACAGGAATCTCGACTTCGCGTTGCCGACAACAGCGGCGCAAAAGAAGTTCTCTGTATCAAGGTCCTCGGTGGTACTCGCCGTCGCTACGCCTCGATCGGTGACGTGTTCGTCGCCACGGTCAAGGATGCGATGCCCGGTGCGGCTGTCAAGAAGGGTGAAGTCGTCAAGTGCGTCGTCGTCCGGACCAAGAAAGAAAAGCGCCGTCCCGATGGCAGCTATATCCGTTTCGACGAGAACGCTGCGGTTCTGATCAAAGATGACATGACCCCGCGTGGCACTCGTATCTTCGGCCCCGTTGGCCGTGAGTTGCGCGACCGCAAGTTCATGCGCATCGTCTCACTCGCACCGGAGGTGTTGTGATGAAACTCCGCAAAGGCGACACCGTTGAGGTTGTCACCGGCAAAGACAAGGGCAAGCAGGGCGAGGTCGACCAGGTCTTCCCGAAGTCCAACAAGATCATCGTGCACGGCGTGAACACGGCGTCCAAGCACAGCAAGCCCAGCCGTGCAAACGAGCAGGGCGGCATCATCGAGAAGGACCTCCCCTTCGACGCTTCGAACGTGATGTTCGTGCACGGCGGTCGAACGGTGCGTCTCGGTTACAAAGTGAAAGACGATGGCACCAAGGTGCGTATCGCCCGTCCGAGTGGAGACGAAGTCTGATGGCTGAGACAGCTGAAATTCCGCGCCTCAAGGTGCGTTACAACGACGAGATTGCCGCCGCTCTCAAAGAGGGCTTGGGCATCGAGAACGTCATGGATGTTCCTCGTCTCGAGAAGATTGTCATCAACATGGGTGTCGGCCGCGCTGCCGGTCAGCCATCGTTGATCGAAGCTGCCGTTGCTGACCTCACCGTGATCTCCGGCCAAAAGCCGATCATCACGAAGGCCAGCAAGTCGATCGCCAACTTCAAGCTCCGTGAGGGGCAAGCCATCGGCACGAAGGTGACCCTTCGTGGCGACCGGATGTGGGAGTTCCTTGACCGCCTCATCTCGGTGGCCATTCCTCGTATCCGTGACTTCCGCGGCCTGCCGGCACACAGCTGGGACGGCAATGGCAACTACACGTTCGGTCTCACCGAGCAAACCATGTTCGCCGAGATCGATCCCGACCGCGCCGACCATCCCCGTGGCATGGATATCACCATCGTCACGACCGCCAAGAGCAACGACGCCGGCAAGGCGCTGCTCGAGGCGTATGGCTTCCCCTTCAAGAAGGGCGCCGACGCCGACAATGAGCCACGCAAGAAGCGTCGCAAGGGCCCCGCTTACGGCGGCCAGAAGAGCAAGTGAGCTGAACCATGGCCAAAAAAGCACTGATTAACAAGGCAAACGCAAAGCCGAAGTTCAAGGTTCGCGCCTACACCCGCTGCAAGCGCTGCGGTCGTGCCCGTTCCGTCTACCGCAAGTTCGGCCTCTGCCGTGTGTGTCTGCGAGAGCTTGCACACGCCGGCGAGATCCCCGGCCTGACGAAGTCGAGCTGGTGAGGAGTACCCCATGCTGACAGATCCCATCGCAGACATGCTGACCCGTGTTCGTAACGCGAACACCGCAAAGCACGACGAGGTTCCCATGCCGTCGTCGAAGCAGAAGGTCGCACTCGCCGCAGTCCTCAAGAGCGAGGGCTACATCACCGACTACGAAACGGCGCCCTCGTCGCGTGGTGTCGGCGAAGTGCTCACCATCCATATGAAGTACAGCGAAGAGCGTGATCGCACGATCATGGGTTTGCGTCGTATTTCGACTCCCGGACTCCGCGTCTACCGCGGCTCCACCGACGTACCTCGTGTGCTCGGTGGCCTGGGTGTCGCTGTCCTGTCCACCAGCCAAGGGCTCATGACCGACCGTGAAGCGCGCAAGCGCAAGGTCGGCGGCGAAGTCCTTTGCTACGTCTGGTGAACCCGGGAAAGTAGGAGCAACACATGTCCCGTATTGGCAAAGCCACTATCACCGTCCCGGCAGGCGTCGACGTCACCGTCGCTGCAGGCCGCATCACGGTCAAGGGTCCCAAGGGCGAACTCGCTCGAGTGATCCCTGGCAACATCATCATCTCTCAGGAAGGCGACACGCTGACGTGTGAACGCCCGAACGACGAGAACAAGACGAAGGCAATGCACGGTCTCACCCGCAGCCTCGTCAACAACATGGTCATCGGCGTCACCGAGGGGTTCACGAAGGAACTCCAGATTGTGGGCGTTGGTTACCGTGCAGAGGCCCAGGGCAAGGACATTCGTCTCAGCCTCGGCTTCAGCCACACCGTCGACGTCAAGGCGCCCGAGGGCATCACCTTCGACATTCCGGCACAGACGCAAGTCATCGTGAAGGGCATCGACAAAGAGGTCGTCGGCCAAGTTGCCGCCAACATTCGCAGCATCCGCAAGCCAGAGCCGTACAAGGGCAAGGGCGTTCGGTACCTCGGTGAGCGCGTCGTGCGCAAGGCCGGCAAGGCCGGAAAGAAGTAGTCATGACGAAGATCGCACAGCAACGCCGCCAGGGGCGCATCCGCCGCCACCGTCGGGTCCGCAAAAAGGTCCACGGCACCGCCGCACGTCCTCGTTTGGCCGTGTTCCGCTCGAACAAGCACATCTCGGTGCAGGTCATCGACGACGACGCCGGCACCACGCTGGCAGCTGCCTCGACCACCGAATCTGACATGCGCTCGGCTTCGGGTTCAAGTGTCGAAGCAGCGACCAAGGTCGGTGAGCTCATCGGCGAGCGCGCCAAGGCCGCAGGCATCGACATGGTCGTCTTCGACCGTGGCGGTTTCGCCTTCCACGGCCGCATCGCAGCCGTCGCATCCGCCGCACGTGAAGCAGGACTGGAGTTCTGATGGCATTTGGAAACAACAACCGTGATGGTCGTGGCGATAACCGCCGCGAGGACCCCGATGGCTTGCGCGAGTCGCGCGTCATCACCATCAACCGCGTCGCCAAGGTCGTCAAGGGCGGCCGTCGTTTCTCCTTCACCGCACTTGTGGTGATTGGCGACGGCAACGGCAAAGTCGGCCTTGGTTATGGCAAGGCCAAGGAAGTGCCGCTGGCGATCCAGAAGGGCACCGAAGAAGCACGTCGGAACCTCTTCGAGGTCCCGATGGCGGGCTCCACCATCATTCACCCGGTCATCGGTATCACCGGTGGCGGACGCGTCATGATGAAGCCCGCAGCAGCTGGTACCGGTGTCATCGCCGGTGGTGCTGCCCGTGTCATCCTCGAAGAAGCCGGCGTGCACGACGTTCTGTCGAAGTCGCTCGGCTCGGCCAACCACATCAACGTTGCTCGGGCCACGATTCAGGGCCTCAAGTCCCTGCAGCGTCCCGACGAGATCGCGGCCCGCCGCGGCTTGACACCCGAAGAGTGCATCCCCAAGGGTCTGCTCAACGCGTACAACGAGCGCAATAAGAAGCCTGGATCTGACGCAAGCAGTGCTGCTGACGCACCGGCACCTGCCGCCGCCGGAGCTGGATCATGAGCGATCTCCACGTGAAGCAGATCAAGTCGGCCATCGGCACCAAGCCCAAGCACCGCGGCACACTGCGGGCACTGGGTTTGGGCAAGATCGGCAACACCAACACGCTTCCTGATCGTCCGGAGATTCGCGGCATGATCGCCCGAGTTCCGCACCTCATCATCGTTACTGAAGACGTCACGGAAGAGAGCTGAGCATGAAGGTTCATGACCTCGCACCCGCACCCGGGTCGAATAAGAGCGCCAAGCGCAAAGCACGTGGTACCGGCGGCAAGGGCGGCAAGACCGCCGGCCGTGGTTCCAAAGGCCAGCGCGCTCGCAACACCGTTGCCCGCGGTTTCGAGGGTGGTCAAACTCCCCTCAAGCAGCGTGTGCCGAAGCTGAGTGGGTTCAACAACCCGTTCCGCGTCGAGTACCAGGCGATCAACCTCCACGCGCTCAACGACCTCGCCGAGTCGCTCGGTCAGAGCGACATCATGCTCGACGACCTGGTTGCCAGTGGTCTGCTGACCAAAGGTGACTTCGCCAAGATCCTCGCCCGCGGCGAGATCACGGCCAAGGTCAACGTGCATGCCCACGGCGCATCGGCCGCTGCTGTCTCGGCCATCGAGGCCGCTGGTGGCTCGGTCACGCTGATCACGCTTCCATTCATGGAAGAGGGCAAGGCCGGTCGTCCTGCAGTGCAGGGCAACCAGTTCGCCAACCGCTGATCACCCGGATTCGCTCGACCCTGGTCGTGCCCGCCTGAGCACCTGCTCACGCTGGTACGGTCAGCGGTCGCTGGGTGTCCACCACGTACTCCACCACGCTCGACACGGCGATCACGCCTCGACAGGGAGCCGCTTCCTTTGATTTCGAATCTCGCGAACATCTTCAAGATCCCGGATCTTCGCAACAAGCTGCTGTTCGTGATCATGATCGTGATCATCTACCGCCTTGGTGTGGCAATTCGTGTTCCCGGCGTCGACGGCATCGCCATCGAACAACTTCGGGAGTCTGCGAACCAGCAGGGAGCGCTCGGTTTCCTCAACCTGTTCTCCGGTGGGGCCTTCGAATCGTTCTCGATCTTCGCGCTCGGCATCATGCCGTACATCACTGCGTCGATCATCATGCAGGTGCTTGGCGTTGTCATCCCCAAGCTCGAAGAGCTGCAGCAAGAGGGCGCGGTCGGGCAACGCAAGATCACGCAGTACACCCGCTACGTCACCGTCGCGCTCGCCACGCTGCAGGCCACCGGACTGGTGTTCATCTTCGGCACGGGCCGAGGTACGGCCTTCTTCTCCGCAGCGAGTGCTGCACCGACTGTTCCTCTGCTGCCCGATGGCGTGTGGCCACGCGGTTATCTGATCATTCCCACCCTGGTCGCCGGTACGGCGGTGCTGATGTGGATGGGTGAGCTGATCTCCCAGCGCGGCATCGGTAACGGCATGTCGATGGTGATTTTCGCCTCGGTGGTCGCATCGCTTCCGGGTGGCTTCTGGGGCATTCTCCAGCTCAACAAGACCTTCTGGTTTGTTGCGATGGTGCTGCTCACACTGGGGATCATCGTGGCGGTGGTGTTCGTCGAACTTGGGCAGCGGCGTATCCCCGTTCAGTTTGCTAAACGTGTGGTCGGCCGTCGCATGATGGGCGGACAGAACACCTACATTCCGTTGAAGGTCAACCAGTCGGGCGTCATCCCGATCATCTTCGCCTCGTCGATCCTGCTCTTGCCGGTGATCATGTCGAATGTGCTCGGTGGTAGTACCGAAGGTGGCTGGCGATCCTCCGTTCAGAGCTTCGTTGATGAGTACATCGTCAACCCACAGAACATGGTGTACATCACGATCCTGGCGCTGATGATCATTGCGTTCGCCTACTTCTACAACTCGATCGCCTTCGACCCCATCCGTCAGGCAGATCAGCTGCGCAAGCAGGGTGGCTTTATCCCAGGTGTCCGGCCAGGCCCGCAGACCGAGCGTTACCTCGGCAAGGCCGTCAACCGCATCACGCTGCCAGGCGCCGTCTTTGTGGCCGTCATCGCCATCATGCCGTACCTGCTGCTGATCGCCGCTGACATCAACTCCTTCGGCTTCGCCGGTACCAGCGTGCTCATCTCGGTCGGCGTCGCACTTGAACTGATGCGTCAGATCGACAGCCAGCTCACGCTGCGCAACTACGAGGGCTTCTTGAAGTAGGCGGCGCCAGATGATTCCGGGCGCTCGCCTCATCATTCTCGGCCGTCAGGGTGCCGGCAAGGGGACACAGTGTGTTCGCCTGTCGCGCCACTTCGTCGTTCCGCATATCTCGACTGGCGACATGCTGCGTGCCGCCGTGCGCGAAGAGACCGAGCTGGGTCTCATGGCCAAGGAAGTCATGGACGCCGGTGGTCTGGTTGGCGATGACATCATGATCGGTATTGTGCGCGAGCGTCTCAACGCGCCTGATGCGAGCCAGCGGGGGTACATCCTCGACGGGTTCCCGCGGACACTCGATCAGGCAATCGAACTCGACAAGATCACCGACGAGCAGCACCGACCGATCGATGTCGTGCTCGACTTGAACGTCCCACGCGAGATTGTGCTTGATCGCATCTCAGCGCGCCGTGTTTGCCGTGACTGCGGCACCAACTACACCGCCACGGGCAACGATCCGAGCCCGTGGATTTGTGATGTGTGTGGCGGCGACGTCCTCCAGCGCGAGGACGACACCCCTGAGTCGGTCAACCGGCGTCTGGACCTCTACGAGGAGCAGACGTTCCCACTGGTTAAGCACTACAGCGACCAGAATCGTCTGGTGGTCATCAACGGTGTCGGCCACCCCGATGCGGTGTTCGCTCGGATGGTCAAAGCCGTCGAAGCCAATCGCATTTAGAACGCTGCATGGACTTCGGCCAGCTTCCTGAGATTCGGCCGGAACGCGCCACCCTGGTCTTTGATGGGTATTGAGGTTTCTGCACGCGTAGCGCCCGGTGGATCCGGCGCCTGACCGACGAGGGGCGACTGGACATCGTTGCGTCTCAGCAGATTGGTGTCGATACGCAACCGCTCGTCACCGCGGAAGAGGCGGCCGTGGCGGCGTGGGCGGTCACGACTGACGGGACGAAAGTGGGTGGTGCGCGCGCCATCGCCTTGGCGCTGGCCACTGGGCGGTCGGCCCGATGGCCAATGTGGGCCTGGGCCGTGCCCTGGGTCCCGTGGTTGTTGGATCAGGTCTATGGGCTGGTCGCGCTGAATCGTCGTCGACTGCCGGGCGAGTCGCCGTGGTGCATCGAGCATCCCGACGACTGTGTACCGGACCCAGCCGCCATGAGTTGAGGAGCTGAGTCTGTCGCGCCGTCGGTGCCGTCCGCTCCGTAACGTCAGCGCCCGGGACGTCCGTCATACTCGGGAGATGGCAGCGGTGGAGCAGATCGGCGATCCCCAGCCGTTGTCCGGTCGCCGTCGCGGTCGTCCACCGGCCACCGACTCGGCCGACACGCGGCAGGCCATCTTGGAGGCGGCTCGAGCCCTCTTCGCCGAGCGTGGCTACGGCGCCGTGACCAATAAGGACGTGGCGTCCGCTGCCGGGATCACCACCGGAGCGCTCTACCACTATGTCGAGTCGAAGCTTGACCTGTACGCGGAGGTCGACCGCGACATGCAACGTACGATCTACCGACGTTTCCAGGACGCCGTCGTCAGCTCGGACACCTTCCTGGGCAAGCTGACCGCAGTGCTCGAAGCGGCGCATCAGATGGGTATCGAAGATCCGTCGCTTGCCGGCTTCGTTGGGGCAGTGCGCACCGATGCCCGCCGTCACCCAGAAATCGACGAGCGGCTGTCGCGTTACGCCGAGGCGCGTGAGCAGTTCTTCGTCGACATTGTTGATGCGGGGCTGTCGACCGGCGAAATCGCGCCAGCCCACAAGCCCGAGATGGTCGAGTTCGTGCGGACCGTGCTCGTGGGCTTGACCGAGACGGTCGGCATGTCGGCCGAACAACACCGTCGAGCTGTTGACGCAGTGACGGGATTGCTGCGCGGGACGATCTTTACACCGCTCGATTGAACGCCGCAGATGCGTTTGCGTCCGAGATTTTGCGGGCCGGGTCACCAATATCCCGACGCAAAGGACCGAGGACTGGCCAGTCGGGACCTCGGCGATATCACAGCTCACAGGAAAGTACGCGGATTTCGCGCTTGGGTTCGCGAAATGCTCCGCTAGCATGGCTCGCCGGTCTGTTCAGCAGGCCGCGCAAGCGTGCTCTCACGCAAGCTTGCGAAATGAGTCTTGATCAGGTCCACACGCTGGGCCGATCGTTGCTTCCAGAATCGCAAACGAATCGAAGAGGAGAAGCCCCTGCCAAAGCCAAAGGAAGATGCGATCGTGCTCGAGGGCGTGATCCTCGAATCCCTTCCGAACGCCATGTTCAAGGTCAAGCTCGAAAACGACCATGAAGTGCTGGCGCACATCTCCGGAAAGATGCGGATGCACTACATCCGTATTCTCCCCGGCGACAAGGTGCAGGTTGAACTCACCCCCTACGACCTCACCCGAGGCCGTATCACGTATAGGTACAAGTAGAGAGAACCATGAAAGTACGACCCAGCGTCAAAGCTATGTGCGACAACTGCAAGGTGATTCGTCGCCACCGCCGCATCATGGTCATCTGTACCAATCCCCGTCACAAACAGCGTCAAGGCTGAGGAGCAAGTAACTCATGGCACGTATTGCCGGCGTCGACATCCCCCGCGAGAAGCGGTTGGAGATCTCGCTCACCTACATCTTCGGCGTCGGTCTGCCGACCAGCCAGAAGATGTGCGCTGACCTGACCTTGGACCCCAACACCAAGGTCTCCAACCTGACCGAGGACGAGGTCAATCAGATCCGTTCGTATATCGACCAGAACCTGAAGATCGAAGGCGACCTGCGCCGCGACGTGCAGGGCGACATCAAGCGCAAGATCGAGATCGGCTGCCTCCAGGGCATCCGGCATCGCAAGGGGCTGCCCGTTCGCGGCCAGCGCACCCACACCAACGCTCGCACCCGCAAGGGGCCGAAGCGCACGGTGGCCAACAAGAAGAAGGCAGTTCGGAAGTAATGGCCAAGCAACCCGCAGCCCGTCGCCCGCGCAAGCGCGACCGCAAGAACGTCAACACTGGTGTCGTGCATATTAAGAGCACCTTCAACAACACCATTGTCTCCATCACCGACCCGCAGGGCAATGTCATTGCCTGGGCCTCATCGGGCGCCGTCGGCTTCAAAGGCAGCCGCAAGAGCACGCCGTTCGCTGCACAGCTCGCCGCCGAAAAGGCTGCCCGCGCTGCACAGGAACACGGTCTGCGTCGCGCCGAGATCCAGGTCAAGGGCCCCGGCTCAGGCCGCGACACCGCCGTTCGTTCCATTCAGAACACCGGCATCGAGGTCATCTCGATCAAGGACGTCACCCCCGTTCCCCACAATGGCTGCCGCTTGCCCAAGCGTCGGCGCGGCTGAGCAAGAGAGATCACTGAACAATGGCTCGTTACACCGGACCCAAGGTGCGCATCTCGCGCCGCCTCAGCGTCAACATCTTCGAGAACGAAAAGGGTCGGATCGCTCTTGAGCGTCGCCCCTTCCCGCCCGGCCAGCACGGGCGTACCCGCCGTCGTGGCAACTCTTCTGAGTACCTCGCTCAGATGCAGGAGAAGCAAAAGGCGAAGTACATCTATGGCGTCCTCGAACGTCAGTTCAAAAAGACGTACGAAGAGGCGATCAAGCTGCAGGGCCCCACGGGTGAAATCTTGCTGCAGCTCCTTGAGCGCCGCCTCGACAACATTGTGTTCCGCGCCGGCTGGGCCTCGACCCGCCCGCAGGCACGTCAGTTCGTGAACCACGGCCTGATCCAGGTCGAGGGCAAGCGCGTCGATATCGCCAGCTACCGCGTCAAGCGCGGCCAGGTGATTTCGCTCTCGCCGAAGGCTGACAAGATGATCGTCATCCAGCACAACCGCGACACTCTCGACCGCAGCCTCGCTGGCTGGCTCGAGGCTGGCGACGGTGGCAAGCAGGTCACGGTGCGTTCGCTCCCTGAGCGCGAGCACATTGACGTCCCGGTGCGCGAATCACTCATCGTCGAGCTCTACTCGAAGTAATCCCTCGGGAGTGGCCTCAGCAGCGTCTGAGTCACTCGCACCGCCGGTTCGCCGGCATCCACGTCCTGTCACCCGTCTCGCATCCTCAGAACACATCAGTTGAAAGGCCCGGCACCAAATGCTCGTCATGCAGCGCCCCTCCATTGAAGCCCTCGGCGAAGAGTCGAACAACCGTCAGCAATTTGCTGTCGGACCGCTCGAGCCCGGCTTCGGTCACACGCTCGGTAACTCCTTGCGCCGCACTCTGTTGTCGTCGATCCCCGGCGCAGCAATCACGTCGGTTCGTTTCGACGAGGCGCTCCACGAGTTCGGCACGATCGGCGGCGTTGTCGAAGACGTGACCGACATCATCTTGAACCTCAAGGACATCGTGGTCACCTGCGAGTCCGATGAGGCCGTCACCATGCGCCTCGACGCTCGTGGTGCAGCCAATGTCACCGGCGCCGACATCGAGTGCCCAGCTGACGTCGAGGTCCTCAATAAGGAACTCCACATCGCCACGCTCAACACGAAGGGCCGCCTGTCGATCGACCTCACCGTCGAGCAAGGCCGTGGCTACGCCTCAAGTAACCGCGAAGACGACAACCGCACCATTGGCGTTATCCCGATTGATGCCATCTTCAGCCCGGTCCGCCGTGTGTCCTTCACCGTCGAGCCGACTCGTGTCGAGCAGGCCACCAACTATGACCGCCTCGTCATCGAGATCGACACTGACGGTTCGATCACCCCGAGCGATGCGCTTGCCTCGGCCGGCGCCACGCTGACGGCACTGACCGAGCTTGTTGCGTCCATGGCCGACGAGCCGCAGGGCCTCGAACTCGGCGAAGTCGTCGACACCACGGTCAGCTCGCCTGACCTCGACCTTCCGATCGAGGACCTCGATCTGTCGGAGCGTCCGAACAACTGCCTCAAGCGAGCCCAGGTCAACACGGTCGGCGAACTGCTGACCAAGACCGAAGACGACCTACTCAACATCACCAACTTCGGCCAGAAGAGCCTCGATGAAGTGAAGGCCAAGCTCGACGAGCGTGGCCTCCAGCTTCGCGGCTGAGCCCAGCTGCGATCAAGAAAGACAGACTGAATCATGCCTACACCCCGCCGCTCGCGCCGCTTCGGTAGCTCCGCATCGCACCAGCGCCTCATGATGGCCAACCTCGCTGCGTCGCTTTTCGCCGCCGAGGCCATCACCACCTCCGAAGCCAAGGCCAAGCATCTTCGGCCGATCGCCGAGAAGCTGATCACCAAGGCCAAGAAGGCCCAGGAGGAAGGTCCGATGCAGGTCCACCGGATCCGCCAGATCCAGGCGTTCCTCGGTGACCGCGAAATGACTTACAAGCTGGTCCACGATGTGGCTCCGCGCTACATGGAACGTCCGGGTGGTTACACCCGGATCCTGAAGATGGGGACACGTCACGGCGACAACGCCGAGATGGCCCGCATCGAACTCGTCTGAGTTCCGCCCCGGACACAGGGCACAATCGAATGACCGATGGCGTGGAGCCGGGTGTGACGGAGCAACAGCTTCGGAACGTCCGGCTCCTCGTCGCGTACGACGGCACCGACTTCCGTGGCTTTGCGGAGAGCGACGGCGTGCGAACCGTCGAGGGCGAACTGCGCGGAGCGATCGAGCGCGTCGTGCGCCGCCCTGTCGAATTGGTGTTGGGCGGGCGAACCGACGCGGGCGTCCACGGCTGGGGTCAGGTGGTCAACGGTCGTCTTCCGGTCGAGACCGATCTGTACCGGTTGATTGCGAGCATCAATCAGTTGCTTCGGCCTGAGATCTCGGTGCGTGATCCGGCGTGGGTCGATGATGCGTTCAGCGCGCGTTTCTCTGCAACATCGCGCACATATCGGTACGACATCTGGAACGACCGGTCACCAAACCCGCTCGTCGCGCGTCACGCGTGGCACATCGGGCCGGCCGTCGACATCGAGCCGATGAACACAGCGGCGGGCTTCTTGCTCGGGAACCATGACTTCTCGTCGTTCTGTCGCAAGCCGAAGCCCGGTCCGGGTTACGGCGAACCCAGTCTGCAGCGGGAGCTGCACCATGCTCGTTGGCGTCGGCCCGATTCGTCGGCACTCGTGCGCTTCGAGATCACTGCATCTTCGTTTTGCCATCAAATGGTGCGCAGTATCGTCGGCACGCTGGTCGATGTGGGCTTCGGTCGTATCGACGCTGCCGAAATTCCGGCGATCCTTGCCGCACGCGACCGCAATGCCGCCGGGCAGGTCGCGCCACCGACCGGGCTGACGCTGTGGCACATCGGTTTCGATGGCCCCCGCTGGGACGCTGTGGTGTGAGGACCGGACTGCATCGGTGCTTCGGAGCCGTGGGAATGTCCGTGGTGATGACCAGCCGGACCGACGTCAGCTCACTGGGATGGGGCGCGGCGCGTCGTCGTTGATCGTGGGAGAGATGCGCGGCAGCATCTGGAGAACTTCGTCGCCATGAGTCGCCGGGGCGAAGAGCCAGCCTTGGAAAAGGTTGCACCAGCGCTCGGCCAAACGGTCCCGCTGGTACGGCTGTTCCACGCCTTCGCCGACGCACGTCAGCTTGAGACTGTCGCTCAGCCCGAGAATCGCCGTGGTCAAATTGGTTGCGGCAGGATCGATGTCGATGCCAGCGACGAAGTGGCGGTCGATCTTGACGCCGTCCACGGGCAGTTCGAGGAGGTGTGCGAGGCTCGAATATCCGGTTCCGAAGTCATCGATCGACACATGGGTGCCCGCGCGCCGCAGCTTGTCCATTTTTGACAACGAGGTGGCCCCGGGAGCCAACAGATCGGTTTCGGTGATTTCAACCACCACCTGGCTCGGGTTCGTGCCGGCGGCTTGGCACCGCTCGAGAAACGATGGCCCGAACGCCGGCGACGCAATGACCTTGGGATCGACGTTGACATGGAATTCGACCGTGCCGTGTTCTGCCGCCTCGAGTCGTGCCGCGAATGCCAGCGCCATGTCGAGCACTCGCTCGTCGACCGATTCCGCCAGACCGGCCCTCTGGGAAAGGGGGAGGATTTCGCCGACACCAAGCACGCCGTAGACCGGGTGCACCCATCGCACGAGCGCTTCGACCGCCTGCACATTGCCATCGACGTCGACGATTGGCTGGTAGGACGGCTGTCTCTCGCCATTGTGCAGCGCAGCACGCAGCTGGTCAAGCTGTGCGCGGCGCTGGTTGATCGCGTCGAAGGAGATGCCGCCCGACTCGGGGTCAGCGTTGCGCTTGATTGACATCAACTCGTTGGAGGCGCGAACGAGGAGTGAGTCGAGGCCCTGGGGCTGGGCCTCAAAGGACGTTGCGGTGCGAATGGCGAAGTCGACCTCGTGCCCATCGACCGCGATCGATCGGGCCACCTCGCGCCTGACGCGCTCGCGCAACATCGCGATCGATGCCTCGGTTGATGATCGGACCGCCATGACGAACTCGTCGCCGCCAAAGCGGGCAGTCACCAGATCTGGCCAGCGGATCTGACCGATGCGCTGAGCAACGGCGGTGAGCACGGCGTCACCGACCGGCTCGCCGTAAAGGTCGTTGATCGAGTGGAACTGCACGATGTCGATAATCATGAGCCCCAGACCGCCGCCATCGGCCATCAGGTCGCTAGCGGCTCCCATGAACCCATCTCGGTTGAGGAGCCCGGTTCGGTTGTCGTGCTCCGCCAAGAAGTCGGCGAGGTTGCGGGCATCGGCGAGCGGCGTGGCGATCTGTGCGCTGACGATGTAGTTGCCGACGATCGGATCGTCGAGCAGGTTGTTGACGGTGACCTCGCACACATGGTGGGTCCCGTCGGCATCGCGCAGGCGAGCATCGAAGTTCACCGTCGAGGCGGGTGCGAGCGCCTGGACAATATTGAGAATCTGCTCGCGGTCGTCCTCGTGGAGGAACTCGACGAACGGCTGGTTGCGGATCAACTCGGGGTCGTGACCCAGCAGGCGCGTCACTGCGCCGTTGATCGAACGGACTCGCCCGTCCTCGGTCATCAACGCCGCCATGCCATGCATGTTGTCCATCACCGACTGCAACACGTCCACGTCTCCCTGGTCGAAGTCGAGTTGATGCCGGTCCGTGGTGTCGCGAGCGACGAGCACGATGGGGTCATCTCCGTCGATGGTCTGCACTGACCCCCGGAGTTCGAGGTGGACCCACATGCCGCGGCTGTGTCGAACCCGGATCCGGAGGAGCTGGCCGAAGGACTCGTCGAGGACAGTCGACATCGACGACACCACGATGTTCATGTCATCCGGATGGATGAGATCGAGTACCGAGGTGCCCAGGATGTTGGTGTCTCAACCGAGTACTTCGATCGCTCGTTCGTTGCCGTAGCGAAGAATTCCCTGGGGGGTCGACACCAATCACCGGGTCGCTGAGCGCTTCGACCGTCGGCGTCGGCATGGAATTCTCGACCCACCTCCCTTTTTGGTCGGCGTGCTGTCGCCGGTTCTTGAGGAAAATCTTCAGAATCTCAAAAATTTTCTGATGCCATGGCCATCCCGACAGTACTTCGGCGGAATATCCAGTGTCTCGATGGGTTGAACTTGACATGGCGCCGCGACGGATTCTGTTGGCATCGACGCCGGTCGGCCCACTCGGCTCCGGAATCGGCGGCGGCGTCGAACTCACGTTGCACAATCTCGTATACGGACTCGGTCTCCAAGGGCACCATGTCGAGGTGGTTGCGCCTGCGGGTTCGCTCCACGTTGGTGAACGTGTGCACCAGGTCAAGGGTGCATTGCAGGTCAGCAGCCAGACACAAGCGCGTGACGCTCGGATCGAGATGCCCAGCGGCTCGGTACTCGCAGCGATGTGGCGCACCGTGTCAGACATTCAGGACCAGTTCGACGCCGTCATCAACCTCGCCTACGACTGGCTGCCGCTGTACCTCACACCGTTCATGCGGGTGCCTGTCCTGCATCTCGTTTCGATGGGTTCCCTGAACGATGTGATGGACAGCGCCCTGGCCGACGTCGAGCTGGAACTTTCAGGCCGACTGGCTGCGCACAGCATGGCGCAGGCGAACACATTCCCCTACCCCGCCATGTTCCGTATCGTCGGCAACGGCATCGTCACCGAGCGCTACGACCTGCAGACTTGTCCTGACGCCGAGGCGGCACTCGGCTTCGTCGGACGAATCTCGCCGGAGAAGGGACTTGAGGACGTCGCTGAGCTTTCGGCGCGGACCGGACGCGTCGTTCGAGTGTGGGGGATGATGCAGGACGAGGCGTATTGGCACCGCGTGGCGATCGAGCATCCTGACGCCCGACTGGACTACCGCGGCTTTCTCCCGACCGATGAGCTGCAGGCGGAGATCGGTCGCTGTGCCGCGCTCGTAATGACCCCGAAGTGGGTCGAGGCGTTCGGCAACGTGGCGATCGAAGCCATGGCGACAGGTGTGCCGGTGCTGACCTACGACCGCGGTGGGCCCGCAGAGATTGTTGTCGATGGTGTCACTGGCTTTGTGGTGCCTGCCGATGACGTGGACGCCTTGGCTGACGTCGTTGAGCGGATCGACCAGATTGACCGGGCGATGTGCCGTCAGCGGGTCGATACCGAGTACTCGTCACTCGCGATGGCGGATCGCGTCGTGACCTGGGTCGACGAAGTGGTCGACGCCAGCAGCGCGGTGGTCGACGCCTGACAGTTTGCCCTCGGCATCTGACCGCTGGCGTTGGAGCGTCTCGTCGCGCGCCGTATCATTGCACGGTTCCCTGGAGCAGGTTGACGCGCCACGCGTGTGAGCCCTGCACTTGGATGCTGTGTGATCGAGCAATCGAGACGCAGTCGGAAACCACATCTCCAACGAGACGAGTTCGGCCATGGCTACCTACACACCTAAAGCAAGCGAAATCACCCGTGACTGGCACGTCATCGACGCGGAAGGCATGGTCCTCGGGCGCATGGCAACCGAAGTCGCTCGTCTCCTGCGCGGGAAGCACAAGACGATCTTTGCGCCGCACATCGACACCGGCGACCATGTGATCATCATCAACGCCGACAAGGTCATCATGACCTCCGACAAGGCCGAGCGCCAGATGATCTACACCCACTCGGGCTACCCGGGCGGCATCAAGAGCGAGTCGTTCGCTCACTTCCATGCTCGCAAGCCTGCCGACGCCGTGCGTCGCTCGGTGCGTGGCATGCTCCCGAAGGGCCCCCTCGGTCGCCAGCAGCTCACCAAGCTGAAGGTGTACGCGGGCTCCAACCATCCGCATGGGTCGCAGTCGCCCAAGGCATTCGAAATCGCTGGCGCGAAGCGTCGCTGAGAAACAGGAACCACACAATGGCAACAGCACCGCTCACCCAGACCACTGGCCGTCGCAAGCGCTCCGTCGCACGTGCGTCGCTGCGCCCCGGAACGGGCCAGTTCAGCATCAATGGCAAGGCACTCGACGTGTACTTCCCGACCGCCGCGTCGCGGATGGTCGTCACCGAGGCATTAACCGTGACCGAGACCACCGAGTCCTATGACGTCAGCGCCAGCATCCACGGCGGCGGCATCAGCGGACAGGCCGGCGCACTGCGCATGGCCATTGCTCGGTCGCTTCTCGAACTCGACCCTGAGAGTCGCGGCACGTTGAAGTCCGCCGGTCTCCTCACTCGTGACTCCCGTAAGAAGGAGTCGAAGAAGTACGGCCTCAAGAAGGCTCGTAAGGCACCGCAGTTCACCAAGCGCTAGCGCTCGGCTGGGCACGATGAAGTTCGGGACCGATGGCGTCCGTGGCGTCGCCAATACCGAACTCACTGCCGGATTCGCATTGAACCTGGGTCGCGCTGCGGCCCAGGTTCTTTCGCGTTTGGACACGAGTTCCTCGGTGGCGTCCGAACCCGTCGATGTCGTCGTCATCGGTGGTGACACTCGAGAGTCAACGCCGATGTTGCGAGCGGCGTTGGGTGCGGGCTTCGCTGCTGAAGGTGTCGATGTGATCGATCTTGGCATTGCGACGACACCGATGGTCGCCTTCGAAGCGCAGCGCCTTGGCGTTATGGGCGCAGTGGTCTCCGCGTCCCACAACCCGTATGGCGACAACGGCATCAAGCTGTTTGCGCCCGGCGGGACCAAGCTGACCGACGATGTCGAGGCATGGATCGAGTCAGTGCTCGAATCGTTGGGTGATCCGACTGGCTCAGCCGGCCGGCTCGGAACGCACGACGATGCTGGGCCCTATTCGGCGCACGTGTTGGCATTCCTCGACGGGCGCGATCTTGCAGGCATCAAGGTCGTGCTCGACGCGGCGAATGGCGCCGGCTGTTCGATCGCTCCCGACGTGCTGCGTGCCGCAGGTGCCGAGGTCGTGGTGATCGCTGCGGACCCTGACGGTCGAAACATCAATGATGGCTGTGGTGCCACACACCCCGAGCTGGTCGCAGCTGCGGTGGTTCAGCACGGCGCCGATCTCGGCGTGGCGCTCGATGGCGATGCCGACCGGTTGATTGCTGTCGACGGCACGGGCACTGTTGTCGACGGTGACCACATCATCGCGATCTGCGCGGCGGACCTCCGCGGTCGAGGCCAGCTCGCCAACGACACAGTGGTGGTCACCGTGATGACCAATCTCGGATTCCGGCTTGCGATGAACGTGGCGGGCATCAACGTCGTCGAAACCGGCGTCGGTGATCGTTACGTGCTCGAGGCTCTCGGTGCCGGCGGCCATTCCCTCGGTGGCGAGCAGAGCGGCCACGTGATCTTTGCCGACCATGCCACCACGGGGGACGGGCTGTTGACCGCAGTCGCCTTGATCGACATCGTGAAGCGCTCTGAGCGCGCCCTTGCGGACATTGCGAGCGACGCCATGACGTCGCTTCCCCAATCACTCGTCAACGTTCGTGTCGGTGAGCGCGTCCCGGACGTCGCCGAGCGCCTTGCCGACGAGATCGCCGTTGTCGAAGCCGACCTTGGCGCCACCGGTCGTGTCCTCGTCCGGCCCAGCGGCACCGAGCCGCTGATCCGCGTGATGGTCGAAGCCGCAACCGCAGATCAGGCCCGGGCCGCTGCCGACCAACTGGCCGAAGTTGCTCGCACCAAGTTCGCTTGACGGTCAAGCAACGGACCTGATCCTGCACATCAAGCCCGGTTTGATTGCTCGCTGGCACGAGCGAGTGGCCCTGACCCGGTGGCCCAGGTCGATAGCCTGCAACCCTCATGTGCGGCATCATTGGAATTGTCAGTCGGCCACCGACGAGGTCCACTCCGACTGACGATCAGATCCTCGCGGGGCTCGATGCAGCACTGGCGGCTCGGCCTGATGTGTTGGCGGTCGCTGGCGAAGCTGCAGCGGTCGATGCGTTGCTCAAGGGTCTGCCTGGCGTGCTGGCATTGGCCGGTCGCATTGACCTCGTTGCCTCGATCACCGGTCGGCTCGACCAACTCGATGCGTTCGCTGCCCAGATCGAGTCGGACCTCGATGCGAGCACGCTCGCCGGAGAGGATGGTCGCGACCCTGACGAGGGTGCGGGTGGCCTCACCGCTGACGATTTGGAACGCGCGAACGCCGACCTGATCACGTTGAAGGACGCGGTGTGGACCATCGCTCACGACCGACTGAGAACTGTTCGCGAGGTCGAGAGCCTCGCAGGGCCGAAAGCATCACCCTCTTCTCTTTCCGGGTATCTCGTTGCCCAGCAGGCGTTCTCCGCCATTGACCGACTCGAAGTCCGCGGACGCGACTCCGCTGGGGTCCACCTGTATCTCTGGGGTCACGACATCGGCGCCGACGCGTTGGCAACGCTGCTTGCCGAACGCGGCCACGACCCGTTGTTTCAGTCGGGATCGGTCGAAGTGTTCGGCGACTCCCTCTCGTTCGTCTACAAAGCTGCCGCGGAGATCGGCGAACTGGGCGACAACACCGCTGCGCTGCGCGCGGCCCTTCGGTCCGACGCGTTGCTCCGCCGTGCGCTCCAGGCGCCGACTGCGCGCGTCGCACTGCTCGGGCACACGCGCTGGGCGAGCGTCGGAATCATCTCCGAGCCGAACACGCACCCGCTCAACTCGGTCGAGCTCGAGCAGTCCGCCGGCACTGCGCCGGCACCGTATGTCGTGGCCGCCTTGAACGGGGACGTCGACAACCATGCCGACCTGCGCGCCGAGCACTCCTTGGGGATTCCAGCACCGATTACCACCGACGCCAAAGTGATCCCGACATTGATGTCGCGCCACCTGGCCGACGGAGTCGCTCCAGCCGAGTCCTTCCGTCGCACGGTGACGGCGTTCGAGGGTTCGATCGCCATTGGAGTCGCCACCGCTGCAGCACCAGAGACGCTCTTCCTCGCATTGCGGGGGAGTGGTCAAGGTCTGTACATCGGTCTGGGCGATGACTGTTACGTGGTCGCAAGCGAGCCCTACGGAGTCGTCGAAGAGACCGAGCGATACGTCCGGATGGACGGCGAGCGAGGGGGCGAGATCGTCGTGCTCAACGGTGCGCAGTCGGGTGACCTGGAGGGCATCACTCGCCTTGCATACGACGGCGCCGAGATACCGGTTGCTGACGCTGATATCGCGGTCGCCGAGGTCACCACCCGAGACATCGACCGCGGCGACGCCCCGCACTTCCTCCTCAAGGAGATCTCCGAGTCGCCGAACAGCTTCGCCAAGACGCTGCGCGGGAAGATCGTCGAAGCGGATGGCGAGCTACGCGCCGTCGTCGGCGACCGGGCGCTGCCGGCATCGATCGTCGAAAGGTTGGCTGCAGGAACGATCACTCGAGTGCGCGTGATCGGACAGGGCACTGCTGCCGTCGCCGGGCAGAGCATGGCAGCGATCCTCGATGAGCTCACCGGGTCGGTCCTCGACGTCGACGCAATCACTGCGACAGAGTTGTCGGGCTTCAACATGCGTCTCGACATGAGCGACACGCTGGCGATTGCGGTCAGCCAGTCCGGTACCACGACCGACACCAATCGCACAGTTGACCTGCTGCGCTTGCGTGGGGCGGCGGTCATCGGCATCGTCAACCGGCGCGGCAGCGACTTGACCGACAAGGCGGACGGCGTGTTGTACACCTCCGACGGCCGCGACGTGGAAATGTCCGTCGCCTCGACCAAAGCGTTCTACGCGCAGGTCGCCGCAGGCGCCGTGCTGGCGTGCGCGATTGCTGGTGCTGCTTCGTTGGGCTTGGCGACGCGTCGGTCCCAGCTCCTCGATGCGCTTCGCGCGCTGCCGGAGGCTATGCGCGAAGTGCTCGGTCGACGTGAAGGCATTGCCGACGCTGCTCGCCGATTCGCTCCGTCGAAGCGCTATTGGGCCGTAGTCGGCAACGGACCGAACAAGGTCGCCGCCGAAGAAGTCCGGATCAAGCTCAGCGAGCTCTGCTACAAGTCCATGGCCTGCGATTCGACGGAGGACAAGAAACACATCGACCTGTCGTCGGAACCGCTGATCTTGGTCTGCGCCGCTGGCCTCGAAGGATCGACGGCTGATGACGTGGCCAAGGAAGTGGCCATCTTCAAGGCGCACAAGGCGACTCCGATTGTCGTCGCCAACGACGGTGAGACCCGCTACAACGCCGTCGCGACCATCGAGGTGCCGGCCGTCGACCCGGCGCTGGGATTCATCTTGTCCGCGATGGTCGGCCACCTCTTCGGCTACGAAGCCGCGTTGGCGATCGATGCCTCTGCCCTTCCGCTGCGCGAAGCGCGCGAGGTCGTCGAGCAGCTCGCAGGACTTGGCCTGTCGAGCGACGAAACACTCGAGCGAGTCGCAGCCGAGGTCCCCAGCTTCTCGACTGCGTTTGACGATGGCCTTCGTTCCGGGACCTACGACGGGCACCTGGAAGCGTCCACCGCAGTCCGGTTGGCCGCGATGTTCGGTCATGTGTTGTCCGACCGGCCCGTGCACGCGTACTCACGCCAGAGCGGCAAAGTCGGCTCACCCAGCGCTTTGATCGATGACTTCGTCTCGGCACTGACCAAGGTGATCGAGGAGCTCACGCGCCCGGTCGACACGATCAAGCACCAGGCAAAAACGGTCACCGTCGGCATCTCGCGCAGCGACGAGGGAATCATCGACCGAGCCCTCGTGCAGGCCGTGATCGAGGCCGGTGCAGGCCGCGACGTGCTGAGCTATCGCGCGCTGAAAGTGCTCGCCAATCTCGACCCGGCAGTGGCTGCTGTTCACGGTTACACCCGGTATCGCGTCGATGGCGACTCGATCTCTGTCATCGACCGCGGCGGCGTCGCACGCGGGCTGGTCAGTCGCGTCGATGCCAACGCTGTGTTGCGTGGCACCAAGCATCGCGTTGCATCCGAGGGCGAGATTCTCGTCGGTCGTGGGCGGAGCGATGGTCGGACACTCATTTTCGTGCCCGAGATGAAGGCGGGTCAGGCAACGGGAATCACGCTGCTGCACGTTGCCTTCCACGAGCTGTTGCCCGCCGAGGTGATGCGGGGAGTCATGCAGGGTTACGACCGACGTTATGACCGCCTCGTCGACTGGGTCACCGAGACCGAGGGCGCCTTCGACGATTCGCTGCTCGGCGAATTGCCGGTCGAACAGTTGCTGATCGGTCCGATCTCCGAGACCGCCGATCACTGGAATCGTTGAGACATGCTCGAGTTCGTCATGAGGGCGTGATGATCGGGATCGGGATCGACGTCGTCGACATCGAGCGGTTCCGCACCACGCTGGAGCGGACGCCATCGATGCGAACACGAGTCTTCACGCAGATCGAACTCGACTACGTCGCGCCACAATCTGACCCGATCCCGTCGCTTGCGGCCCGATTTGCCGCTCGGGAAGCTGTGATGAAGTCGCTTGGGCTGGGCCTCGGCGCCTTTAGCTTCCACGATGTGTGGGTGGAGCGGGCAGCGTCGGGTGCACCGAGCCTGGCGATCACTGGACGTGCCGCCGAGTTGGCCCATGCAGCAGGGGTCACGCGTTGGCACCTCAGTCTGACCCACAGCGATTTGGTCGCGGCGGCATACGTCGTGTGCGAGTAGGGCTCGGAGCGGTCGACTGGGCTGGCCCCCAATTGGTGACATCGCCGGACCGGGTGCGACAATCTCCCGATGCTCGAAGAGTTTCAAGAGGCCTGGACCGAACTGACCCAGCCGGGGTCGCAGTTCGCCATGAAGGACATCGAAGTCCGAGGCGTTCCGATGCGCGTGTACGAAGCGGCGCCGCCCTCAATGCGGTTCGTGTGGGAGCTTGCGACTGGCTATGGCGACCGCGACTACGTCGTGTTCGAAGATGAGCGCTACACGTACGCCGAGTCTGATGCCATCATCCGTGCTCTGGCACATCACCTTCGTGATGTGCACGGCGTTGGCCCGGGCGATCGGGTCGCGCTGGCGATGCGTAACTATCCCGAATGGGTGTTTGGGTACTGGGCCATCGTGTCGATCGGCGCCGCCTGTGTCGGGATGAACGCTTGGTGGACCACCGATGAGATGGAATACGGGCTTGCCGATTCGGCCCCGAAGGTGCTCGTCGCCGACAGTGAACGCCTCGAGCGAGTCGTTCCGATCCTTTCGAAGCTGCGCGAGAAGCATGCGATGCACGTCATCGCCGCCCGCACCGAGGGCGAGCTCCCCGAGGGCGCCGACCACTGGGACGACGTCATCGATCCTGCAACGGCGCCAGATGGACTCCCCGCTGCGGACATCGACCCTGATGACGATGCGTGCATCTTCTACACCTCCGGCACGACCGGGTTCCCCAAGGGAGCGCAGCTCACGCACCGCGGCTCGGTGCACAACCTGCTCAATCTGGCGTTCATGACCGGCGCGGCAGGAGCCGCAGAAGCAAAGGTCGGAGCCAAAGCTGGTAAAGATCCAGCGCCGCCAGCGGACCCGAACAAGCAGAATGTGTTCATGGCTCCGACGCCGCTCTTCCATGTCACGGCCAACAACTGCTTGCTGCATCCCGCCACGATCTCGGGCTCCAAGCTGGTGCTGACCTACAAGTGGGATGCTGCGCGGGCCCTCGAACTGATCGAGCGGGAAGGAGTCACCAACTTCTCGGGCGTGCCCACGATGAGTCGTGAGATGCTGATGCATCCGGATTGGGAGACTCGCAACACCTCAACGCTCGTCGGCCTGGGTGGTGGTGGAGCGCCGCTGCAGCCAGACCTTGTCGAGAAGATTGACCAGTCGCAAGAGGGCACCGCGCCCAGCACGGGTTACGGCCTCACGGAGACACACGGCATTGTGACGGCGAACTCCGGCAAGCTGTACGTCGCGAAGCCCGCATCGTGCGGACGTATCGTTCCGACCCTCGATGGCAAGCTGATCGACGAGGTCGGCGATGACGTGCCGAACAGTGGTGTCGGCGAGCTCTGTGTGCGCGGCTCGGTGGTCATCAAGGGCTATCTCAACCGCGAGGAGGCAACCGCTGAGGCCATTCAAGATGGATGGTTCCGTACCGGTGACATCGCAACCATCGACGAAGACGGCTTCGTGTTCATCGTCGACCGCGCCAAGGACATGGTGCTGCGCGGCGGGGAGAACATCTACTGCAGCGAAGTCGAGACGGCGATTTACCAGCATGACGCCGTTGCCGAGGCCGCCGTCTTCGGTGTTCCTGATGACCGTCTTGGCGAACTCGTCGGTGCAGCCATCGTGCTTGCTGACGGGACGTCGCTCACCGAGGACCAACTTCGAGAGTTCCTGGGCACATCGCTGGCCAAGTTCAAGATCCCTGAGCGAATCTGGATCCTCGGGGAGCCTTTGCCGCGGAACGCAAGTGGCAAGTTCCTCAAACGTGAACTCCGCGAGACGCTCACCGCATAACCAGCACGTGAAATAGCAAGCACTCGATCCACCGCACAATGCAGCCGATCCTCACTCCGGACGAGATGGCGGCGGTCGATGCGGCCGCCCTGGAATCAAACGAGGAACTGATCGACCGTGCTGGCCGAGCAGTGGCGCGCGTCGCACTCGAGATGCTCGGTGGCTCGTACGGACGGGTTGTTCGCGTCATTGCAGGTAAAGGAAACAATGGCAACGATGGGCGCGTTGCCGCCGACATTCTGCGCTCGCGAGGGGTGAGCGTCGAGATCATCGATGCAGCCTTGGCACCTGCGGTGCTGCCGGCGGCGGATCTGGTCATCGATGCGGCCTACGGGACAGGTTTCCGCGGCGCTTGGGATGCTCCTGATGTCGGCATCTCGCCGGTGCTGGCTGTCGACATACCGAGTGGGGTCGACGCGCTGACAGGGATGATCAGTGGGAGCGTCATCGCAGCGGACCGCACCGTGACCTTCCAGGCACTCGCACCGGGGTTGCTGTTCGGGGACGGCGCGCAGCGAGCGGGGGCTATCGACGTGGTCGACATCGGCCTCGACGTGTCCGCTGCAACATGTCATCGCGTCGATCGCGCTGACGTCGGGGCGTGGTGGCCGGAGCGACCTCTGGACGCGCACAAGTGGCGGGGCGCGGTGCGCGTCGTCGCAGGGAGCGACGGAATGACTGGAGCGGCCGCTCTCGCCGCCGAGGCCGCAGCTCGAGCAGGTGCCGGGCTGGTCAAGTTGTCTGCTCCTGGCCTCATGGTCGCGTGTCGGCCAGAGATTGTGCAGACCCTGCTGCCGAAGGAGGACTGGTCGGCCGAGGTGTTAGCCGAGGCCGGCCGATTCGGTTCGCTGGCTATCGGCCCGGGCCTCGGGCGTGGCCAAGGAACGCTGCAGTCCGTGCGGGCATGCGTCGCTTCGGCTCCGCAGCCTGTTGTTGTCGACGGCGATGGACTGTTCGCGCTCGCACATGCCGATGGAGGCGCTGCCGGCGTAGTGGCGCAGCGGTCGCATCCCACCGTGATGACACCGCATGACGGGGAGTTCCGCGAGCTGACCGGATCGCTCCCCGGACCCGATCGTCTTGCTGCCGTTCGCAAACTCGCTGCACACCTGGGGTGCACCGTGTTGCTGAAAGGGCTGACGACGGTTGTTGCGAGTCCGAGGGGAACAGCGCTGGTGGTCGACCACGGCGATGAGCGCCTCGCGACTGCTGGATCCGGTGACGTACTGACCGGCATCATCGCCGCAGGATTGGCGAGCGGGCTGGATCCGTTGCGATCGGCGGCAGCTGCTGCCTGGCTGCACGCCGAGGCGGGAGCGCTGCTGCCTCGGCAGGGAATACTCGCCGGTGATCTTGCAAGCACCTTGCGGATGGCGCTCGCTGGCGTACTCTCGTCTCAATGGAAGTGATCGCGCAATGAGCGACACCCGTTGGGCCTGGGTCGAGATCGATCTGGATGCGATTCGTCACAACGTCGCGTCCCTTCGCGCGGTCGCTGGCCCGGCCGCAGTCTGGGCAGTTGTGAAGGCGGATGGCTATGGCCACGGTGCCGTCGATGTGGCCCGGGCCGCGATGGACGCGGGTGCCGAAGGGCTTTGCGTTGCCTTGGTCGCCGAAGGGCTCGAACTGCGCCGGGCCGGGATCGCCGCACCGATCCTGCTGCTCAGCGAGCAGCCGCCCGAGACTGTCGGGCACATCGTCGAGCACCGCCTGACGCCGACGGTGTACACCCGGCAGTTCCTCGACGCACTCGTCGCCGTCGGGCCCACCGGCTTGCCCGTGCATTTGAAGATCGATACCGGCATGCAGCGTGTCGGCGCGCACCCGCATGCCGCCGCGGCCATGGCGCAGTCGATTGCCGAACGTGCGCCAGCGGTTCGGCTTGCCGGTGTGTTCAGCCATCTTGCTGTTGCCGACGATCCATCGGACGCCTTCACCGCTCGCCAGGTGGAGCGCTTCGACGGAGCGCTCAAACACGTCATCGAGCGGGTGGGTTCCGTGCCGCTCATTCACCTCGCCAACTCTGCGGCGACGCTGGCTCATCCCGAGACTCGACGTTCGATGGTCCGTGCTGGGATCGCGATCTACGGTGTGTCGCCTGGACACGGCGTCGACGATCTCTGTGCCGACCTCCGACCTGCACTGCAACTCCGCGCGCGTGTGTCGTATGTGAAGATGGCGCGAGCGGGGAGCCGCATCTCGTATGGGCGCGTCCACAAGTTCGAGCGCGACACCACGGTGGCGACCATTCCCATCGGTTACGCAGACGGCGTGCCGCGCCGACTGTCATCAACCGGCGGTGAAGTCCTGATTGGTGGTCGTCGGCGACAGATCGTCGGCCGCGTCACAATGGACCAGCTCATGGTCGACTGCGGTGATGACGCGGTCAACGTCGGCGACGACGTGGTGCTGATCGGCAACCAGGACGGCCCCGACGGCGAGCAGACGATTCGCGCAGAGGACTGGGCTGACCGATTGGACACGATCGGTTACGAAATCGTGTGCGGCATATCGTCGCGTGTGCCTCGGTTCCCGCGCCGTAGCATCGACGGCTGATGTTGCACCTTCGAGCATCGTCGATTGCCGACACCCACGCTGTGGCCGCCGCCGTCGCCGCTGTGTCGCGCTCCGGTGACGTGATCGTGCTCGCTGGCGAAATGGGTGCGGGCAAGACGGCGTTCGCTCAGGGCTTTGGCGCCGCACTCGGAATCGGAGAGCCGATCACGTCGCCAACGTTCACGCTCGTGCACAGCTACGACCTCGATGCCGCGGTCCGCGGTATCCGCACGATGCATCACGGCGACCTGTATCGGCTCGACCGCACCTCAGAGGTTGCGGACCTTGCGCTCGGCGAGCTCGCAGAATTTGGTGGCGTGGTGCTGGTGGAATGGGGTGACGTGGTCGAGGGGGTCTTTGGAGATCACCTCACCATCCATCTCGATCAGGACCCCGACGACGAGACCGACGAACTGACACTCGACCGCGGCCGACTGATCGATGTGACTGGCACTGGCTCGACGTGGGCCCCCCGTTGGGACTCGTTACGCAACCGACTGGCGGAATTCACATGTTGATCTTGGGTATCGAAACTGCCACGGAGCGCGTCAGCGTGTCAATCGGCGGGCACGAAGGTGTGATTGGTCTGTTCGAGGTCACGAAGGGTCGGCGACACGCCGAGACCTTGGTGCCGGCAATCGAATTCGTGTGCACACAGTCCGGCATCGAGTTGGATGAGATCAGCGTCGTCGCGGTGGATGTGGGGCCGGGGCTCTTCACGGGCATGCGTGTTGGGCTGGCGTCGGCCAAGGCGATTGCGCAGGCTTTGCGCATCCCGATGATCGGCATCACCTCTCTGGATCTGCTCGCCTTCCCGTGTCGGCAAACCAATCGTGTGATCGTGCCGGTCATCGACGCCCGCAAGGGCGAGGTGTTCTATGCCATGTATCGCCAAGTGCCCGGCGGTGTGCAGCAGGTTGCCGAGCCGGCGGTCGGTCCGGTCGAGGACCTGGTTGCGGACCTGATGGCCCGCAGTCAGGACGTCCTGTTGGTCGGTGACGGTGCGGTTCGGTACCGCGACGAAATTCTCGAAGGTTTCCACTGCGAGATCGGTGGCGACGCCCACCCATCGGCGGCGCCGCTCGTGCAGCTTGCGCATGCCCGGGCACTGCGTGAAGAGTGGGTCAACCCGCGTGAGATCGAGCCGGTCTACCTCCGGGCGCCGGATGCTCAGATCAACTGGTCGACCCGGGCGGCGCGCACATGAGCGTCCTCGAGCGGTTGCTCGGCCGCGAGCACGAGAAAGGTTTCTCGATCACACCGTTGCGTAAGCGTGATCTGCGCCATGGCATTCTCGACATCGAGGCAGCGGCCTATCCGGTGGGATGGTCACACAACGTGTTCGTCAGCGAGATCGACCAGATGCGGTCCGGTACCCGCCACTACGTGGTGGCACGCCAAGACGGCAACATCGTTGGTTATGCCGGGCTGTGGTTTGCCGTCGACGAGGCGCACGTCACTAACGTTGCCGTCGATCCTGACACTCGTCGTCAAGGAGTCGCCAGGGCGCTGATGCTGCATTTGGCTGAGGTCGCCGTGGAGCGCGGCTGCGTAGCGTGGACGCTGGAGGTGCGTCTGTCGAGTTCCGCCGCCCAGCGGCTGTACGAGGAATTTGGCTTCGAGTCCGCTGGCGTGCGCCAGCGCTACTACGACAACGTCGAAGACGCGATCGTGATGTGGTGCCACGACATCCAGGGCGATGACTATCGCACCCGGCTCAACACGATTCGAGAGGCCAGCCATGGCAGCGCCGGTGAATGACGACCTGACGATCGACGAGTCCACCCTCATCTTGGGCATCGAGACCAGTTGCGACGAGACCGCAGCTGCACTCGTGATGGGTGGGTACGACGTCGTTTCGAGTGTGGTGTCGACTCAGGTGGATCTGCATGCCGAGTTTGGTGGCGTGGTCCCCGAAATCGCGTCGCGTGCGCACCTCGATGTGCTCAACCCGGTGATCGCGCGAGCGATCGTCGAGTCGGGGGTCGAGGACTCGCGCATCGATGCGATTGCATGCACCGTGGGGCCCGGCTTGATTGGTGCGCTGCTCGTCGGTGTGTCGGCGGCGAAGTCCCTTGCGCTGGCCTGGGACGTGCCGTTCATCGGCGTCAACCACATGGAGGCGCATCTGTACGCCGCATCGCTGGAGGATCCCACGCTTGAGTTCCCACTCGTCGTGCTGCTCGTGTCCGGTGGGCACACCATGTTGGTCGAGATGCAGGACCACGGCCGCTACCGGCTGCTCGGGCAGACCATCGACGATGCGGCAGGCGAAGCCTTCGACAAGGTTGCCCGTTTCCTCGACCTCGGCTACCCAGGTGGACCGGCGATTGACGAAGCAGCGCTCCTCGGTGATCCTGATGCGATCAAGTTCCCGCGGGCCCTGATGGACAACAGCTACAACTTCTCCTTCAGTGGATTGAAAACGTCAGTGATGAATTACGTCCGAAAGCATCCCGACGTGAGCTCAGCTGACGTTGCAGCGTCATTCCAAGCCGCCGTGGTCGACGTGCTGGTTGCAAAGTCGCGTGCCGCGGCCAAGGCGACGGGGGCCACCAGCATCGTGCTTGGCGGTGGTGTTGCAGCGAACTCGCTCCTGCGCGAGGAGATCTTGGAAGGCTGCGCTCAGGACGGCATCCAAGGGTTCCTGCCCAGTCGGGCGATGTGTACCGACAACGCTGCGATGATCGCAGCAGCGGGATGGCATCGGCTGCGCTCCGACGGCCCGACGCCGCTGTCTGTTGGCGCCACTCCCAACTTGAAGTTGCCCTTCATTGACTGAGTCCGAGACCGACCAAGTCGGGCCGACCGACACGCCGGTTTTCGCCGTTGCCGACATCGGCATGACCCTCGATGCTGACGGTGGTTACTGGCCGACCGCGGTGATCGACGTTGGTTCGGGTGACGAGGCCGTTGCCGACCTCGCTCGAGTGCATGCGGTCGAAGGAATCGGCGACATTCGCACAGAAGCGGCAGCCTTGGCGTTGGCGCCCGAGCAGGTCACCGAGGAGGCGACGCACCTCTTCGTGCTCGCCATCATGATCACCTCGCCCGTGCGCTGCACCTTCGGCATCTCGTTCGTCCTTCCCGCTCAGGGCCGAGTGCTCAGCGAAGCCGCCGGACACGGCCACCTCGTCATCGCCACGACGTCGCCCGACGACGTGAACGCCGCGGTCGATGACCCCGATGCCGTTCCCCCTCTCTGGCTCGCCATCGACATCGACGCCGATCTCCTGGCCCGAGCCGTCGCTGATCTGCCCTGACCGGCTGACCGGCTTCCGCTGTGATCTCCCGCCACCCCACTGTGCGGATATGGAGATCAACGTCAGAGATTTCGACCTTCGGCGCGCCATTCTTGTGGTGCTGCTGGCGGCTGATTGCGAGCTGAGTTCGAGCGATGTGGTTGATCGGCTGCATGCGGTCCACGGGATCGACCTCGACGGTCGGCAGAAGGTGTCACCGCGGCGACGCGTGTCGGACACACTGCGATCGCTTGAGCGGCGTGGCTGGTGCCGGCGTGTGCGCCGCGATCGATATCTCGCAGTGTCGTCGGCAGTGCCATCGCTAAGAGTGCCGTTCCGTCGCTGGCGGTCGGTTAACTGGTGGAGACCACGTGGTCGAGCGCTGCGGCGTTGAGGCGGATACCGTTCCGGGTAATGACGTTTGCGATTGGTACCCATGAGCTGTCGGCTCCCGTGGTGCTCGCCCCGATGGCGGGTGTCACCAACGCGCCGTTTCGCGAGATGTGCCGCAAGTTCGCGCCCGGCCTCGTCTATGTCAACGAAATGGCGATGGCGACGCCGGTCGTCCACAAGAACGCCAAGACGGAACGGATGATCAGCTTCGGTCCCGGCGAGCAACCACGCAGCCAGCAGCTCTACGGGTCGGATCCCGAGATCATGGGGAAGGCCGTCCACATCCTCTGCGATGCCGGTCGCGTCGACCACATCGACATCAACTTCGGGTGCCCGGCCGCCAAAGTCACCCGCCAGGGCGGCGGCGCGGCAGTGCCGGCTCGACCCGAGTTGCTCCGCTCGATTGTTCGCGCGGCGGTGAAAAGCGCCAGTCCGTATGGCATCCCGGTCACCACCAAATTTCGGATGGGCCTCTTCGACGACTGGTTGATGCACGTCCGTACGGGGCAGATCTGTGCTGAGGAAGGCGCGGCCTCGATTGCGTTGCATGCCCGAACGGTGCAGCAGCACTACTCCGGTGAGGCGCGGTGGGAAGCGATTGCCGAGTTGAAGCAGGCGGTCGGCTCGATCCCCGTCCTCGGCAACGGCGACATCTGGGAAGCGCACGACGCCGTGCGCATGATGGACGAGACCGGCTGTGACGGCGTGGTTATCGGTCGCGGGTGCCTCGGACGGCCGTGGTTGTTCGGCGACCTCGTCCATGCGATGTCGGGGCGACCGGTGCGCCCGAGTCGAACGCTGGGCGAAGTGTGTGACGTCATGGCCGAACATGCCAAGCTGCTCGCCGCCCACATGGGCGAAGATCACGCCATGCGCGACTTCCGCAAGCATGCCAACTGGTACATGAGTGGATATCCGGTCGGACCCGACGTGCGTCGTCGTCTCTCGACGAACAGCTCGCTTGCGGAGCTCGACGACATCATCGCCACGCTCGATTCGGCAGCCGAGATCGTCGAAGGTGGAGAGCGCATCAAGCGCGGTCACACCAACGGACCGATCAAGGTCGCCGTCCCTGCAGGCTGGCTCGACGCCACTGCCCGCGAGACGCTCGACACCGACGTCACCGTCCCCGATGACGGCGACGTCATGGCCTTGTCCGGCGGCTGAGGTGTTCGCCCTGTCGTCGCCGCTCGTCCTCGCCTCGGGCTCGCCCCGTCGGCGCGAGCTGCTGTCAGGCGCCGGGCTGCGCTTCGCTGTGCGGCCTGCGAATATCGACGAAACACCGTTGCCTGACGAATCTCCCATGGCCTACGTGCGCCGCCTGTCGATCGAGAAAGCTGCCGCAGCCATGGAATCGCCACTCGCCAGCAGCGCAGACATCGTGCTCGCTGCTGACACCACAGTCGAGGTCAAGGGTGAGATCCTGGAGAAGCCGCTCGATGTCGACGATGCCGACCGGATGTTGCGAATGCTGTCGGGTCGCGATCATCTGGTGCACACCGGCGTCACCGTTTTGGTGCCGTTGACCGGCGCACGCCGTTCCAGCTCGATCCTCGTCACCACCAGGGTGACCTTCGCCGACCTCGATGATGGAGTAATCGACTGGTACCTCGAGACGGGTGAGGCCGCCAACGAATGGCAGGACAAGGCCGGCGGTTACGGCATTCAGGGTGCAGCAGCGGGCTTCGTCGAACGAGTCGACGGAAGTGTCACCAACGTGATCGGCCTTCCTCTTGCCGAGACGCTGGTGCTGCTGCGCGACGTCGCATCAGCTTGCTCAGCTTGATTGGAGAGGCCGGTCTGGTCGTCAGCCCCAGCCCGATCGGTTGGCACTCTCGTCCCTCGGTTGCCAACCGCCGCTCGACTCCCTAGCATTGGCAGTCGCAGAAGGGGAGTGCCAAACGCACTGTCACCCCGGACGCTCCTGTCAATTCAACATGTGAACCTGCCATTGGAGGCCAACACCATGAACCTGAAGCCGCTGGACGACCGCCTCGTGGTCCGTCCGAACGAGCCCGAGACCCAGACCGCATCCGGTCTCGTCATCCCCGACACCGCCAAGGAAAAGCCGCAGCAGGGCGAAGTGCTCGCTGTCGGTCCGGGCAAGCGCTCCGAGACCACTGGCGATCTGATCGAAGTCGGCATCAGCGTCGGCGACACCGTCCTCTACAGCAAGTACGGCGGCACCGAGGTTTCCTCGGGCGGCGAAGACTTGCTCGTCCTCAACAGCCGCGACGTCCTCGCGATCGTCAGCTGAACAGCTGACTCTGAACCGGAACTCTGAAAAGGAAGTAACCACAACATGGCAAAGATTCTGAAATTCGATGACGAGGCGCGCCGCGCACTCGAAGCCGGTGTCAACAAGCTCGCTGACGCCGTCAAGGTCACCATTGGTCCCAAGGGCCGCAACGTCGTGCTCGACAAGAAGTTCGGCGCACCGACCATCACCAACGACGGTGTGTCGATCGCCAAGGAAATTGAGCTCGACGACGCCTTCGAGAACATGGGCGCACAGCTCGTGAAGGAAGTCGCCACGAAGACCGACGACATCGCTGGTGACGGCACCACCACCGCCACCGTCCTCGCCCAGGCCATGATCTCGGCCGGCATGAAGAACGTCGCCGCTGGCGCCAACCCGATGTCGATCAAGAAGGGCATCGAGGCCGCTGTGGCCGCCGCTGTCACCTCGATTGGCGAGCAGTCCAAGGACGTCGACGACAAGAGCGATATCGCTTCGGTCGCCACGATCTCGGCAGCTGACGCAAGCATCGGCCAGGTCATTGCCGACGCCATCGACAAGGTCGGCAAAGACGGCGTCGTCACGGTCGAGGAGTCGAACACGTTCGGCACCGAGCTCGACTTCACCGAAGGCATGCAGTTCGACAAGGGCTACCTGTCGCCGTACTTCGTGACCGACGCTGAGCGCCAGGAAGTCGTCCTCGACGACTGCTACGTGCTCCTCAACAGCGCCAAGATCAGCACGGTCCAGGCCATGCTCCCGACCCTCGAAGCAGTGATGCAGACCGGCAAGCCGCTGGTCATCATCGCTGAGGACATCGACGGCGAAGCACTGGCGACCCTTGTGGTGAACAAGATCCGTGGCACGTTCAACGCAGCAGCCGTCAAGGCTCCCGGCTTCGGCGACCGCCGCAAGGCGATGCTGCAGGACATGGCAGTCCTCACCGGCGGCCAGGTCATCAGCGAAGAGGTCGGCCTCAAGCTGGAGAACGTCACCCTCGACCTGCTCGGCACCGCCAAGCGCGTCGTGATCACCAAGGACAACACGACCATCGTTGATGGCGGCGGCGAGAAGGACGACATCGACGGTCGCGTCAACCAGATCAAGGCAGAGATCGAGAACACCGACTCTGACTGGGATCGCGAAAAGCTCCAGGAGCGTCTCGCGAAGCTCGCTGGCGGCGTTGCCCTCATCAAGGTCGGCGCAGCCACCGAGGTTGAGCTCAAGGAAAAGAAGCACCGCATCGAAGATGCCGTGTCTTCGGTTCGTGCAGCCATCGAAGAAGGCGTGGTCGCCGGTGGCGGCACCGCCCTCATTCGTGCCCGCACCGCGGTGCAGACGGTTGTCGAGTCGCTGGAAGGCGACGAGCAGACCGGCGCCAAGACCGTCTGGTCGGCACTCGTTGCTCCGGGTCTCAACATCGCAAACAACGCCGGCCTCGAAGGTTCCGTCGTTGTCCGTGAGGTCGAGAACGCCGAAGGTTCGATGGGCATGAACGCCGCAACCGGCGAGATGATGGACCTCATCGCTGCCGGCATCATCGATCCGGCCAAGGTGACCCGTGCGGGTCTGCAGAACGCGGCGTCCATCGCCGCGATGCTGCTGACCACCGAGGTGCTCGTCGCTGACGAGCCCGAAGCTGCTGGCGACCCCATGGGTGGCATGGGCGGCGGCGGCGGCATGGGCGGCATGATGTGAGCCCTCTGACACGACGCTGTCGTGTCAGCCCCTGACTTCGTCAGGTTGGAACGACTCCGTCGTTCCGAATCTCAGTCCAGCCCCGGAATCGCATTGAGCGATTCCGGGGCTGGACTCGTTTTCAATGACCGTTGGGGTGTGGCGTGGCCGGACGGCTTGCGGTATCGGCTCGGTACGCTCAGGGCATGCCGGCGATTGAGGGGGCTCAGCGTCCGTTCTGGATGCACCAGATCGTCGAGTACTTGATTGGCCTCGTGCTGATTGCCGCGTCGTTCCAGGCGCCGAAACCAATGGTCCCTGCGGTCATGGGGATGCTCATCATGCTCAACGCGGCCATTGCCAAGGGGCCGGCCAGCGCGTTTCCGCTGGTCGGACGCACCGTGCACCGATGGCTTGACGTGGTCGTCATGCTGCTGCTTGTCGTTGCGCTGTTCCAACCGGCGTTCGACGTCGACAGCACCGGCCGATTGCTGCTGGGTGCCATGACGTTCGTCATGTTCTTCATCTGGCTCAACTCAGACTTCTCTGAGAAGACCGAACGAAAGCAGGACAAGCACCAGCAGAAGACGGAGCGCCGTGAACGTCTGGCACGGCCCTCGAGCGAAGAGATCGGTAAGAAGGCGGGCCGAGCGGTCGGTGGCGGTGTGAACGCCGCCAAACGATTCCGGAAAAAGATGAAGGACCAGCAGTAGTCATGCTTCACGGATCTCGTGCCGTCAGTTCCAGCTCAGGCCAGGATCATTGCGGCTTGGGCCACGCAGCGCGAGATGCCGTCATCCCGGTCATTGACTGTTCGACTGGGTCGATCCGGGTTGCAGAAGAGCACACATCGAAATGAGCATGCAGCAGCGACCCGGCGGGGCACAGCACATTCCACGTCCGGCGTCATACACCGAGCACTTCGACACGCCGTGGTCGCATGACGCCGAGTGGTCCTCCAGCGAGCTCCTGAGCCGTGTGCCTGAACGGTCCGGCCCGATGTTGCCGACGTTCCCCGACGCAAAGCTGTCGGCGGTACTCCTGTTGCTCGCCGACGGCCCGAATGGTGCTGAGGTACTGCTGACTCGGCGTTCGATGGAGATGAAGAACCACAAGGGCGAGATCAGCTTCCCCGGCGGTCGAGTCGATCCCGGCGAGTCAGCGGTTGACACGGCGCTGCGTGAAGCACACGAGGAGGTCGGTCTCGACCCGCAATTGCCAACCGTCGTCGGCGAGCTTGAACACCTGAGCACGATTGTGTCGAAGAGCTACATCGTCCCTGTGGTGGCGCGCCTTGATGTCGGGTTTGACCATCGCCCACATCTCGAGCCACAGACGATGGAGGCTGACCGTGTGATGTGGACACCGATTGCCGAGCTCACTCGCCCTGCGACCTATCGGCTCGAGCGGTGGGGGAACTTGCCAATGGATCGGCCGCTGCACTTCTTCGAGCTCGACGACGAGACGGTGTGGGGCGCAACGGCGCGCATGCTGTTCGACCTGCTCACCCTTCCCTGAGATGCAACGTGGGGCCGCCCCAGATGAGTGGTTTCAGCGATGTGGCAGTCGGGTCGCCATCACCGCGCCACCGAGGGCAAAGCCGATCGCCACGATGAAGACGAGCGTGAATCCGTCGGTCAGGTCTGCAATCAAGCCACCGAGCTGTGGCGATGTCACCTGGGCGACACCGAAAGCAAATGTGGCCGCGGCGAAACTTGGCCCGAATGCTTCGGCAGTCGTGTTGCGGACGACGTATCCAATCACCACGGACGGCAGGCCACCGAACATGAGGCCGACGATGACCGATCCCACCACGACGATGGCGACGACACCGGTCAGAATGCCAGCGAGCGCCGAGGCGAAGACACAGAAGCCGACGACCAGCGTGATTCGCTCGCCAATTCGGTCGGCGATAACACCCATAAGAATCCCACCGGCCACTGCGCCGAGTCCGACGAGTGTGAACATGGTCGACGCCAGACTCTCGGTGTACCCCGCGTCGTCTTCGAGGCGCGAGGTCAAGAAGGACACAGCGATCAGATAGCAGAACCCGTACGCGGTGTAGGCCCCCGTGATTGCCACCCAGCCGGGCATCTGTCGCAGCGATCCGAAACCGGCACCGCCGACTTTCTGGCCGGTTGGGGCGCTCTGCTGATGACGAAGAAACATCAGGATCATCAGGACCGCCAGAACGCCGAGCGCGAAATCGATGCGGTACACGTCGCGCCATGCCTCGTCTCCAGACCGCTCGCGAACAATGCGTGCGAGCTGGCCGGTGATGACAATTCCGATTCCAACCCCGCCGCCCACTGCCCCGACCGCCAAGCCGCGGCGGTTCTCGCCCACGGCCCGAGCGGCGATGGCCGGTGAGGGCACCCAGATCAACGCGCCGCCGAAGCCCATCGAGAACAGCGCAATGCCGAGGACCAACGCATTGGGTGCCACCGCTGCACCAGCGAGGCCGGCCAGCGAGAAAACGAAGCCGCCCCGCAGGACGGTCAAGAGCCTGTAACGCGTCGTGAGCGACGCGACGACGAACGTGCCAAGGAGGTAGGCCAGCACGTTGGTCGTGCCCAGGAGACCGGCGACGGTGTTGGAGTGATCGAGATCATCGCGGATCGCAGGGAGGAGCACGCTGTAGGTGAACCGCCCAAAGGCCTGCGCGACGATGGCCCCGACCCCGACGAGGATGACGGTGGTCCATCCACTGGCTGTTCGCACCGTGTGATCGTGACGAAGTGTGGGGCTCGACGGCGAGTCAGACGATTTCGGTCACGCGGTCCCACATGACGGTGACGTGTTCCGCTTCGGTGGCTCGCGCCCCGATGGAGATCCGCATCACCGACCGGCCGTCGAGCACGGTGCAGGTGAAGAGACCGATGCCTGCTGCGTTTGCCGCCTCGATGAGGGCGTCGGTCGCGATGTTTGCTTCCTCGACAGAATCGGCGCGACGCGAGATGCACAGCAAGTTGAGAGGATGCGGAGCAACGATGTCGAACCGAGGATCGGCAGCCACACGTTCGGCAAGCTGATGGGTCAGCTCGACATGTTTGCGAATCATCGCCTGCACGGGGACAACGCCGTCAGTCCGCAGGGAGAACCAGAGCTTCAGGGCGCGAAAGCGCCGACCGAGGGGAATGCCCCAGTCGCGGTAGTCGAGAGCGGCACCCGACTGCGCTGCCTCGGACGCGAGGTACGGCGGCAGGACGCTGAGCGCTCCGATCAGGGCGGGGCGGTCTGCAACCCAGAACAGATTGCAGTCGAAATTGATCCCCATCCACTTGTGCGGATTCGTCGTGTACGAATCGGCCTGGTCAAGGCCGTCGTTTACCCAGCGGTACTCAGAGGCCAGTGCGGCGATGCCTGACATTGCCGCATCAACGTGGACCCAGATGCCGTGGTCGCGTGCGATGGCGGCGATTTCAGGTGTCGGGTCGAACGCGAGTGACGAGGTCGTGCCGTGGGAGGTGACCACGAAGAATGGTGTGAGGCCCGCCGCGATGTCAGCAGTGACCAACTCAGCGAACGCATCAGGTCGCATGGCGTAGTGCTCGTCGTGCGGAACGACGCGCATGTTGTCGGTGCCGATGCCGGCGATCCGGAAACCCTTCTCGATACTCGAATGGGACTGGCTGGTGGTGTAGCCGACGAGCTTGGTCGTGTCGCCCGAGGCGTTGATGTCACCGCCCGTGGCCCGCCAGCGGGCGGCGAGCATTGCGGTGAGCGTCGACTCACTGGCTGTTCCCTGGATGACGCCACCACCCGCCTCGCTCGTTGAGCGGAAGCGCTCGGGCAGGTCCAAGAGTTCGTGCATCCAGTCGAGCATCAGCGTCTCGAGTTCGGTCGCGGCAGGCGACGTCACCCAGGCCATTGCGTTGATGCCGAGTCCGGCAGACATCAGCTCGCCAAGGATTGAAGGGTACGTGATATTCGACGGGAACCAGGCGAAGAAATCGGGGTGCTGCCACTGGGTCAGTCCTGGAACGATCACGTTCTCGAGATCGGCGAACACATCGGCAAACGGCTGCGGAGCGCCGGGTGGATGCTCCGCGAGTTGGCGCCGGATGTCACCGGGCTCGATGTCGGGGAACACCGGTCGACTTCCGGCGTCGTCGACGTAGTCGGCGATCCAATCGATCATCGCGTGTCCGTGCTCGCGAAACTCCTCCGGTGTCATGGCAGCAGGGTAGAGCGGTCGCGCCGTGTCTGGCGCTACGGAACCGAGCAGCTACTGCTGCTGTGCCCGGCGGTTCTTGATCACGCCGCGGGCCACGTTGCCAAAGACGATGGCGAGGCCGCCGAAGATGGCGACGAGGATCAACGTTTGACGCCAGCCACCGCGACTCTCACTGCCGCAGCCGGGACGTTCAAGCACGCCGATGCAGGACGTGAGGTCACGTTCTTCCGGAAAGAAGTCGTTGGTGGTGATCGGCGGTCGCGGCTCAATCGGTGGAGAAGTGGCCACGGCGTGGCTCGGTGACAAGCCGATTGCTGATGCCGGCGCACTCAGGCTGAGCGCGGACAAGAAGATCGCCGCGCTGGCGAGCAGCACGGCGAGCAGCAGTGCCGTCGGGCGCACGGTCGACCTCCGCCTGAACTTCTCGTCAACGCCTGGTCGGCGGCTGCGGCCGACTCCTCTACGATTCACGGTCTTGAGTCAACCGCAGCAAACCCCTCATGACACCGGCACCCAATCTGACAGCCACGACGGCGGCGACGCCGGATCGAAGCGGGCCACCGTGCTCGTTGTTGACTTCGGTGCTCAATACGCCCAGTTGATCGCGCGGCGGGTCCGTGAACTGAACGTGTTCTCCGAGATCGTCGGCCACCGACTCAGTGCCGCTGAGATGGCGGCCAAGCATCCGGCCGCCATCATTTTGTCCGGTGGCCCGAAGAGCGTGCATGTCGACGGTGCGCCGTCGCTCGACCCCGATGTGTACGACTTGGGCATCCCGATCTTCGGCATCTGCTACGGCGCCCAACTGATCGCCCAGCAACTCGGGGGCACGGTCGGCCGAGGAATGAAGGGCGAGTACGGGCGAACCGAGCTCACTCGAAACGGAGCGTCGCTGATCCTTCCGGATGAGGCGCCCAGCGAGCATGAGTGTTGGATGAGCCACTTCGATGGCGTCACCGAGGCACCCGCCGGATTCACGGTCACCGCATCATCGCCCGGAGCGCCGGTCGCCGTGCTGGAGAACGACGATCGCAAGATCTACGGCGTGCAGTTTCACCCAGAGGTGAAGCACAGCCCGTTCGGCATGGGGGCAATGGCCCGGTTCCTCCACGAGCGTGCCGGCATTGCAAACGACTGGAAGATGGCATCGGTCATCGACGAACAAGTCGCGCTGATCCGCGAACGGGTGGGCGACGCCCGAGTCATTTGCGGGCTGTCAGGCGGGGTCGACTCGTCCGTCGCCGCTGCGTTGGTGCACAAGGCCATCGGCAGCCAGCTCACGTGTATCTATGTCGACACCGGGCTCATGCGCAAGAACGAGAGCCGGCAGGTTATCGAGACCTTCCGCCGCCACCTCGGCATCGAGCTGATCCATGCCGACGAAGGCGCGTCGTTCTTCGAGGCGCTCGCCGGACTGACCGAGCCCGAATCCAAGCGCAAGGCGATTGGCGAACGCTTCATCCGGGTGTTCGAGAAGCACACCGGGGGCTTGACCGAGGCCAAGTTCCTGGTCCAGGGCACGCTGTATCCCGACCTGATCGAGTCGGGCGGTGCCGATGGCACTGCGGCAGTGATCAAGAGCCACCACAACGTCGGCGGACTGCCCGACGATATGGAGCTCGAATTGATCGAGCCGCTGCGCGATCTGTTCAAGGACGAGGTGCGCTCACTGGGCACCGAGTTAGGGCTGCCCGACGAAATGGTCTGGCGCCAACCGTTCCCCGGTCCGGGGCTCGGCGTTCGAATTATCGGTGAAGTGACGCCCGAACGCGTTGCCCTGCTGCAAGAGGCCGACGCCATCGTGCGTGAGGAGTTGAAGAACGCTGGTCTTGAACGCAAGATCTGGCAGAGCTACGCAGCGCTGCTTGCCGACGTTCGCTCGGTTGGGGTGATGGGCGACGAGCGCACCTATGGCCATCCGATCATCATCCGGGCAGTCACGAGCGACGACGCAATGACTGCTGATTGGGCCCGGATTCCGTATGAGACGCTCGAAGTCATGAGCCAACGGATCATCAACGAGGTCGCGGGCGTCAACCGCGTCGCCTACGACATCACCTCAAAGCCTCCAGGCACCATCGAGTGGGAATGAGCGGCAGCGCCGAGCGCTGAGACCCGGTGTCGATGAGTGCCCGGTGGCGTGACCGACCGCACTTCATGAACTTTCGTTGGAATTTCGCAACATGATCGTCATATTCGGTAGCATCGCTCCGGTGATGACCAAGCTCTTGCGCATTGTCCCGGTCGTCCTCGCGTCCGCGCTGATGGTTCCGGCGTTCACGCCGACCGTCGCCAACGCGAACCCGGTCGATCAACAGCGCCAGCGGGTCGAAGACATCGTCGACGAACTCGAACGGCTCGAAGAGGATGCCCGCCGCATCGGTGAGAAATACGTCCTTGCGGTTGATGCTCAGACCCTGCTCGACGAGGAAATTGTCGAAGCCGAGGCACGTGTCGCTGCCAAAGAGGCCGAGATCAATGATCTGCGCGGGGACCTGGGCGAAATGGCTATCCGTTCCTTCGTTGGAGCGGGGGACACGCCACTCGGTCCGCTCTTTGAAGACACCGACAACTTGAACGCCGTCATGCAGCGCGATGAACTCGCTCGTGTCGCACTCAGCGCCGGCACCGTCACGACCGACGATCTCAACGCCATCGTCAAGGACCTCGAAGTCGAGCGCGCTGAGCTTGGCCGCAAACGCACTGAGGCCGAACAGCTCGCGAAAAGCCTCGTCGATGCACAGGAGCGCACTGATCGGCTCACCGGTGAGTACACAGCCGCGCGTGCCGACGCTGAAGCCAAGCTCGGTGAGTTGGTGGCCGAAGAAGAGGCTCGTCGTGCTCGCGAAGCAGCGGCTCGGGTCAAAGCCGAGTACGAAGCGCAGCAGCGCGCAAGCGCCGCAGCGAACACCACCACCAGCAGCAGCAGCGGAGGCTCCACCTCCACCTCGGGTGGCACATCCACCTCAGACTCGGGCGGAGGGTCGTCCGCGCCAGCACCGAGTAGTCCGCCACCAGCGGTGTCATCTCGCTCAGGCACGGCTGTCAACGCAGCTCTGAGCCAGCAGGGTGTGCCCTATCGGTACGCAACGTCGAAGCCTGGCGTGTCGTTCGACTGCTCGGGTCTCACCAAGTACGCCTGGGCACAAGCTGGCGTCTACCTCCCGCACCAGAGCCGAGCGCAGTACGCCTCCATCCCACATGTCGCCAAGGGTGCCGCTCAACCGGGTGACCTCATCTTCTTCTACAGCCCGATCAGCCATGTCAGCGTCTACCTCGGCGGTGGACAGCACGTGCACGCGCCGAACACCGGCAGCGTCGTCAAGATCGGCTCCGTCAACTGGGGCAAGGTCTCCGGCGTCGGCCGACCCGGCTGAGGGCCCCAGCTTCTTCGTCGGATCAGGGACCTGCGCCTGACGGGCACTACCGTCTTGCCCCGTGAGTGGCATCGTGGGGATTGACATACCGAAGGTCACGACGTGGCTGTCGGACAATGTGGAAGGTGCGGTCGCGCCCTTTCAGTTCGACATCATCGCCGGTGGTCGATCGAACCTGACATTTACGGTCACCGACGCCAGCGGTACCAAGTTTGTCCTCCGTCGTCCGCCAACGGGTTCGGTGCTCGCCACGGCCCACGACATGGAGCGAGAGCATCGCATCATCTCGGCGGTTGGTCTCACTGGGGTCCCAGTGCCGAAGACGTTGGCCGTCTGTCGTGACATTGAGGTGAACGATGCGCCCTTCTATGTGATGGCCTACGTCGACGGTGTCGTGCTTGATTCACCTGAGCGTGCGGAGCCCATGTCGCCGGAGATCCGCCGGGCTGCTGGGGAACATCTGATTGACGTCCTTGCGGACCTCCACGAAGTTGACATCGACAGCATCGGCCTGGGTGAGCTCGCTCGCCGTGAGGGATACATCGAGCGTCAGGTCAAGCGTTGGACCACACAGTGGGAGAAGTCCAAGACCCGCGAGCTGCCGGCCATCGACGAGGTCGCGCAACGGCTCGCACGCAACCTGCCGCAACAGGTGGGTGTCTCAATCGCCCACGGTGACTATCGCTTCGGCAACCTGCTCGTGAATACCGGGACGGGGCGCATCGCCGCGGTGCTCGACTGGGAACTGTGCACGCTGGGGGACCCGCTGGCCGACGTCGGCTACGTGGGGGTGTACTGGTCCGACCCAGGCGAAGAACAGCTCCGTGCCAACGACCCGACGGGAATCGACGGCTTCCCGACCTACGACGAGCTGGTCGAACGGTATGCCAACCGCACGGGCCGCGACGTGAGCAACATCGGGTACTACCGCGCCTTCGGAGCGTGGCGCCTCGCCGTGATCTCCGAGGGGGTCTACGCCCGTTATCTGCATGGCGCAATGGGTGACCAAGAAATCGATCAAGAGACGCTCGCCTCGTTTAAAGAGGGCACCGAACGTCTCGCCGAAGACGCTCTCGAGCGCCTCAGCTGAAAGCAGACATCATGACCACGACGGACAACCCAACCAGGCCCGATGGTGCCGTCCCCATCCGTACCGGTGTGCTTGCCGGCTGGACGTTGGGTGAGTTTTCTGCCGCCGACATCACCTTTCCGACGTATCGGCGTGGCATTGGCCCTGCGGTCATCGTGATCCACGAGATTCCGGGGATTACCCCGCTCGTCGCAAAGTTTGCCAACGAGGTTGTCGGCCGCGGCTTCACGGTGGTGATGCCGTCGATGGTCGGTACGCCCGGTCAAGGTCCATCGCAGCTCTACCTCGCACAATCAATGCTCAAGATCTGCATCGCCAACGAATTCACCACGATGGCCATGAAGAAGACCTCACCGGTCATTGCCTGGTTACGCGCTCTGGCTCGCAACGTGCATGCCGACGTGGGCGGGCCGGGTGTCGGTGCGGTTGGCATGTGTTTCTCGGGTGGCTTTGCACTCGGCATGATGGTCGACGACCTGATGGTGGCGCCGGTCCTCGCTCAACCGTCGATGCCCTTCTCCATCGGCAAGGAGCGCGGGGCCGACCTCAACCTGTCACCCGACGACGAAGCAGCCGTGATCGAGCGCGCCCAGCATGGTTGCCAAGTGCTCGGCCTGCGCTTCACCGACGACAAGTTGGTCGGCGATCGTTTCTCGACGCTGCGCGAGAAGCTTGGCGACGCGTTCATCGCCATCGAGTTGCCGAGCGAGAAGAAGCAGGACCACTCGACGCTGACCGAACAGCGTGACGACACCAGTGTGGAGCGCGTCCTCGACTTTTTTGCCGCGAAACTGCTCTGACTCAGGTCGCCGTGGCGATCTCCTTGGCCGCCTTGTAGTTGGCCTTGCCGTTGGGGGCGCGGGGGACGTGGTCGACGAAGATCACAGACTTCGGGGCCTTGAACCCGGCGAGTTCGGCCTTGACCGAGGTGATGATGGTGCTTGCTTCGACTGAGGCGCCGTCGACCAGCGAGGCGACGGCAGTGACCGCATTGCCGAACTTCTCGTCGGGTACGCCGACCACGAGACAATCGAGGACGCCGTCGACTCGTTTGACCGCTTCTTCGACTTCTTCGGGGAACACCTTCTCGCCACCGGTGTTGATGACCTGACTGCCGCGGCCGAGCAGGATGAGGGTGCCGTCTTCTTCGACCGTGGCGAAGTCGCCGGGGAAGGAGTAGCGCTCACCGTTGATGACACGGAACGTGCGTGCTGACTTCGTCTCGTCCTTGAAGTAGCCAAGCGGCACGTTGCCGCCAGCGGCAACCATGCCGACCTCGCCCGACCCCGGCACGACCTCTTCGTCGTGTTCGTTGAAAACCTTGGCGAGCGGGCCCTTGGTGAAACGTGCCGTCTCGGCTTGCATGCCCTTGGCCATCATCTGTGTGCCCATCGACCCTTCGGTCGAACCCATCGCGTCGATCAACACGACCTGTTCGATCCGATCAATGAGGTCGTTCTTGACCTCAGTGGTCCACATGACGCCGGACGAGTTCATCATCTTGATCGAGGACATGTCGTACTTCGAACCGTCAGGCTTGCCTTCGTCGAGTGCACGGACGAGCGGCTTGGCGAAGCTGTCGCCGACGATCGTCAGCCCATTCACTCCGTGGCGCTCGACTGTTTCGAGCACCTCGTGAGCTTTGAGGCTGCGTGCGGTGAGGTTGACGATGTGCGCGCCCCCGAGCATCGGGATGAACCAGCCCAGCCAGCATCCGGTGCCGTGCATCACTGGGGCGCAGGGGACCGATGTGTACTGACCCCCCGCGTCGGTGAGTTGTTTGACCATCGGTGCCATCTGCTCGGCCGACTCCGGCAACTCCATTCCGAGCAGCGGATAGCCCGACCCGGCCAGAGCGGCAGTCGAGCCGCCAACGGCGTACATCACGCCCTTGGGCATGCCGGTGGTGCCGCCCGTATACAGCATGTAGAGGTCGTCCTCGCGTCGCTCGATTCGCTCCATCGGTTCGTGAGCGGCGATGACGCCCTCGTAGGCCTGGGCCCCAGGAACATCGACCCATTCCTCGCCGTCGAGCAAGTCGTCGACGACAATCAGCAGCTTGAGATTTGGGAGGCGGTCGACAACTCGGGCGACCCGGTCAGCAAGCGATGCGTGGAAGACGATCGCCTCGGAGTCGGAGTTGTCGAGGAGATACCAGAGCTCTTCGTCGAGGTACCGGTAGTTGACGTTAATGGCGACACCGCGCATCTTGAAGACGCCGTAGTGGGCCTCCATGTACTCGTTGCCGTTGTACATGAACAGCGCGACCTTCGAGTCGGGGCCGAGCCCGGCGGCGGTGAAGGCCTGTGCCATCCGAGCGCCACGGTCGTCGTACTCGGCCCATGTGCGGGTGATGTCGCCCGTCGTGACAGCTGGTGCGCCAGGAATGACGTCGGCGATCGATTCCCAAACGGTGGCGAAGTGCATCTCCATCTGTCAGACAGTAGGCAACTGGACTGTGCCAGCCGTCACTGGCCAGCGAGTCCAGCGTTTGTGTCGGGATTTTGCGGACCAGTCCGAAAAAATTCCGACACAAACAAGGAATGCGGGAGCGGTGGAAGGAAATGCGGGAGCGGTGGAAGGTCAGCCGGGCTCGGCTTCGTGGCCGGGCTGCATGGCAAAGAGGCCGCGGTAGGCGTGGTCGCCGGTCACTGCGCCGGTGACCACCTTGTTGACTTCGCCGCAGATGGGCAGGTCGACGCCGTACTGCTCGCCGAGTTGCATCACACTGCTGACCGTTTTCACGCCCTCGGCGACCATGTTCATCTCGTCGAGGATGTCTTGGAGCGGGCGACCCTTGCCGAGTTGTTCGCCGACGTAGCGATTGCGACTCTGTTTCGACACGCAGGTGGCGACGAGGTCACCGAGGCCAGCAAGACCGGAGAATGTCGCCGCTTCACCGCCCATTGCCTCCCCGAGTCGTGAAAGTTCGGCGAGCCCGCGAGCAATCACGGCCGAGCGAGTGTTGTCTCCGACGCTGAGTCCTTCGGCCATGCCAGCAGCGATGGCGATGACGTTCTTGAGCGCACCGCCCATCTCGACGCCGACGACATCATGATTGATGTACACGCGGAACAATCCGCTCTGGAAGATGGCCTGCAGGGCTGCAGCGACTTCAAGGTCGTGCGTTGCAACAACGCTCGCCGCTGCCTGGCCGGCCATGATCTCTTTCGCGAGGTTCGGTCCTGACAGTGCAGCGACCGGACGACCGGGCAGCACGTTTTTGATCACCTCGGTCATGCGGAGCATCGATTCGGCCTCAAGACCCTTCGTGAGGCTGATGATCGGGATCCACGGATGCACGAACGGCTTGGCTGCCTCCAGCGTCGCCCGGAACGCATGTGATGGGACGCCGACAACGAGGACATGCGCTCCCGCTACCGCTTCTTCGAGATCAGCAGTGCCGTGCAGGTTCTCTGGCAGGTCGTAGTCGGCGAGGTACTTCGAGTTCTTGTGCTGGTCGCGAATCTCGGCCATCTGGGCTTCGTCGCGACCCCACACCGTTGCGTCGTTCTTACCCGCAACGAGTGACGCAACTGTGGTGCCCCACGAACCGGCGCCCAGCACGCTGACCTTCATCGTTCCCTTTGGCATTTGCCTGCGCAGCATGGCGTTCCCCTCGTATCCCGTCTTGCCCGCCGCCTAATGTTGGCATCGCTGAGAACCTTAGGTCACAGTATCGCCGACATCTCTCTGGGGGACACCATGTACGCAGGCACCTATGTCACGAAGCATCCGGATCGTCCGGCGTTCATCATGGCGTCGACCGGAGCGTCGGTCAGCCATCGTGAACTCGACGAGCGGTGTAATCGGTTGGCACACCTTCTCACAGCGCACGGATTGAGACCGGGCGATCACTATTCGGTGTTCATGGAGAACAATGACCGGCACATCGAAGCGAGCGGAGCAGGGGAGCGCTCGGGGCTGTATTACACGTGCATCAACTCCTACCTCACAGCGGATGAGATGGCCTACATCGTCAACAACAGCGAATCGCAGGTGCTGATCACGTCAGCCGCCAAACTCGACGTTGTCCTCGAGGCACTTCCGGCGTTCGAGCAGGTGTCACTTGTCTTGGTCGTCGGCGATCCTGACCTCTCCGGTGTCGACGACGATCGCATTCGGAGCTATGCCGACGCAGTGGCCGCGCACCCGTCGACGCCGATTGACAAGGAATTGCTCGGCACGGCGATGTTGTACTCCTCGGGCACCACAGGGCAGCCGAAGGGCATCATCCGCCCACTGCCGGAGCAACCACCGGCCCAGGGCCTGCCGCTCTTTGGATTCCTCTCGAACCTTTGGCAGTACCGGGACGACATGATCTATCTCTCGCCCGCACCGCTGTACCACTCGGCGCCACAGGCTGCGGTCAACCTCGCAATTCGGAGCGGCGGCACAGTGATCGTCATGGAACGCTTCGATCCACTCGAGTACCTCAAGTTGATCGAGCAGTACAACGTGACGCACACCCAACTGGTGCCGACGATGTTCAGCCGAATGCTCAAACTGCCAGTCGAAGAGCGCGAGCAGTTCGATCTTTCCTCACTTGAAATCGCGATTCATGCCGCTGCGCCCTGCCCAGTCCAGGTCAAGGAGCAGATGATCGAGTGGTGGGGCCCGATCATTCACGAGTACTACGGCGCGACCGAGGGGCTCGGATTTGCCGCATGCAACAGCGAGGAATGGCTGGCGCATAAGGGAACGGTCGGCAAGATCGTGTTGGGCGAGGTGTTCGTCGCCGACGACGACATGAACGAGCTGCCGCTCGGCCAGCCGGGCACGCTGTGGTTCAAGTCGGGCAGTGAGTTTCAGTATCACAACGATGCCGCCAAGACTGTCGAGTCGACGTCATCTGACGGCTCGATGACAACGGTCAATGATGTTGGCTACGTCGATGAGGACGGCTTCCTGTACCTCACCGACCGCAAGACGTTCATGATCATCTCAGGCGGTGTAAACATCTATCCGCAGGAAACCGAGAACCTGTTGATCACCCATCCCAAGGTTGCTGACGCTGCGGTCTTCGGCGTGCCGAATGTCGATCTTGGCGAAGAGGTCAAAGCCGTGGTGCAGCTGATGCCCGGCGTGGAGGGTGACGAGGACCTGGTCCGCGAGCTCACCGAGTTCTGTGGCGCGCACCTCTCGCGTCAGAAGGTGCCGCGCTCGATCGACTTCGATCCAGAACTACCGCGGCTGCCCACCGGCAAGCTCTACAAGCGTGTGTTGCGCGACCGGTACTGGGGCGAAGGCGACAACAAGATCGTCTGAGCGTCGCGACTTCAGAGCGGGCTACTTGAGGACGTCTTTGGAAATGATCGTCTTCATGATTTCGCTCGTGCCGCCATAGATCGTCGTCACTCGGGCGTCGGCGTAGGCCGGGCCGATGGGGTATTCGGTCATGAAGCCGTAGCCGCCAAACAGTTGGAGGCAACGGTCGGTAACGCGATTCTGGAGCTCGGTACCGTGCAGCTTGGCCATCGCTGCGGTGGCCGGGCTGAGTGTGCCCTCGTTGAGCCTCAGGATGCACTGCTCCATAAATGGCTCGGCAACAGCGATCTCAGTCGCGACTTCGGCGAGCACGAACTTGGTGTTCTGAAACGAGGCAATGGGTTGGCCGAATGCGGTGCGCTCCTTCACGTACTCGATGGTCCACTCGAGCGCGGACCGGGCTGCGGCGACGCCGAAGAGACCGATCGAGAGACGCTCCTGGGCGAGGTTGAAAGCGAGGTACTCCATCGCGTTGCCTTCCTCGCCGAGCACGTTGGCCGCTGGGACTCGAACGTCGGCGAAGAACAACTCGGCGGTGTCCGCTGACTTTTGGCCGATCTTGTCCAGATTGCGCCCTCGCTCGAAGCCCTCCATCCCACGCTCGACGACGAGGAGCGTCATACCGTTGCGTCCCGCTTCGGCGTCGGTCATGCAGACCACCACCACCAGATCGGAGTTGATGCCGTTGGTGATGAATGTCTTCGCTCCGTTGAGCACGAATTCGTCGCCGTCACGTACGGCCGCGGTCTTGATGCCCGCGAGGTCCGAGCCGGTGCCAGGTTCGGTCATGGCAACGGCGGTGATCAGTTCGCCGGAGGCGATGCCGGGGAGCCAGCGCGCGGCCTGTTCCTCGTTGCAGTACTCGACGAAGTACGGCGTGACGATGTCGTTATGCAGGGTCAGGCCAAGGCCAGCACCGTTGATGCCTCGGCGAGCCAGTTCGTCGGCGATGATCGCGTTGAACCGGAAGTCAGTGGTTCCACCACCCCCGTGCTCTTCTGCCACTGACATGCCCACGAATCCGTGCTTGCCGGCCTCGACATACAGCCCACGGTCCATGATCCCAGCGGCTTCCCAGTCCGGATACTTGGGGACGATCTCGGCTTCGACGAATGCCCGGAAGCTCTCCCGGAACAGCTCGTGGGTTTCGTCATAGATCGAGTTCATGCGCTGAGTCTCACCCAAACCAACTCACTTGCTCAACTCGCGGGACGTTGCCCACTTCGATCGGATTTGGGAGCGGTTGAACTGGACCGATTCAGACTGTCAGCTCGCGAACTCTGGCGAGGAGTACTTCGAGAGCTGGTCGGTTGAGTCCGCCCTCGGGGATGATCACGTCGGCGTACCGTTTGCTTGGTTCGATGAATCGCTCGTGAGCGGGCCGAACGGTTTCGAGGTACTGATCGATGACGCTCTGGGCGGTACGGCCGCGATCGGCGACGTCGCGAGTGAGGCGCCGAATGAAGCGGATGTCGGGCGCGGTATCGACGAAGATCTTAAGGTCGAATCGCTCGCGCAATACCCGATCCCAGAGCACGAGGATCCCGTCGACCACGATGATTTTCTTGGGGTGAACGGTGCGGGTGTGACCGCTGCGGTTGTGCTCGGCGTAGTCGTAGATCGGCACCTCGACGGACGCGCCGTTGGCGAGTGCAGCCATGTGGTCGTTGAGGAGTGGCCAGTCGAACGCGTCGGGATGGTCATAGTTCGCGGCGCTACGTGTCTCGAGCGGCTCGTGACTGCGGTCGAGGTAGTACGAGTCGAGTTCGATTCGTGACAGATGTTCTTCGCCGGTCAGATCGACGAGGCGCTCCGAGATTGTGGTCTTTCCTGAACTGCTCCCCCCTGCAACACCGATGAGAAACGGTCGATCGACGGTGGCGCTCTCGGCGGATGGCGATGAAGAATCTGACACGAAGCTTGAACATATCTTGGGGGGTGCTTGTAATTTGCGCCGCCGAGCAGGCATTCTTTGGAGTAATGCTCAGCGAACGACATGCCGCCATGCTCGATTTCGAACGATCCTGGTGGAGTAACGAAGAGCCGCGCGACCAAGTGGTTCGGGCGCGTTTCCAGTGTTCGCCGGAGAACTATCAGGCCGAGTTGGCCGCCGTGCTTGACGACCCCGCCGCGATGGAGCATGACCCCCTGGTCGTGCGTCGTCTCAAGCGACTGCGTCTCCGAGCACGCCAAGCGCGGATCGACGGCATCGCGTCCGCAGGTTCCGGAGAGGGTGCCCACGCATGAGCAACGAAGAAGGCGTCACCGGGAGCGGTGTCGGGGCAACCCGACGTTCTCCCCGTCAAGGAGTCGGTGGCTCGCCCGTTGGATCCACGCTCAGCATCGTGCTGGCCGTCGTGGCGGTTATTGCGGGATTCTTGATCCTGCGCAATCTCACCGCTGACGATTCCTCGTCGGCTGCTGGATCAAGTGGCCCGGTCGTCACCGATGTCCAGCCGACCACCACGTTCGATTCCGGAGTCACCACCACGATCGCCGTGGCCACGACGACCACGGTGCCGCTCGTCACCGAAGGCGCCACCGTCGTGGTGGCCAACGCCAATACGGTCGGGGGATCAGCCGGTCGGATGTCCGAGGCGCTCGCTGCTGTCGGGTACAACATGGGCTCGCCGGTCAATGGAACGGTGACCCAGGATGACAGCATCGTCTACTACGACCCGACGAACACCGCTGCGCTGGGTGTGGCTGAGTCTGTCGCTCGCTCGCTCGGTGGCGTCGCCGTCGACGTCGTGCCGACACCGCCACCGGTCGAAAATGGCTCGCTCGATGGTGCCGGGGTGCTGCTGATGTTGGGCAACAACGAAGCTGACAAGACGCTCGAGAGTCTGGCGCAACAGGCTGCGGCCGCGACAACTCCAGATCTCGGTACCTCACCGCCGGTTGCCGGTGGCGACGTGGTGGCTCCGACGGAGCCTGCCGCCGACGAGTAAACCATGGAGAGCTGAGTCGGCGCGTCAGCCTGACAACGCTCGCCCGAGCACCTGCTCGGCGGCACGCTGAATGCATTGCTTGGGTTCGGTCAACGCCAGCTCCGCTCCGAACAGCTCGGTGAGCGACACGACTTCGATTCGGTTGCGGTGATGTTCGACGGTTCGATTGTCCGCATCGCCGACGATCGCGACGATTGGCGTGTCGTGTTCGAGCGCCAGTTCCGTCATGCCACCGACCACTTTGCCATCGAAGCTGGTCTTGTCGAGTCGGCCTTCGCCAGTGATGATGAGATCGACGTCGAGGTGGTCATACACGTCCAGTTCATCGGCGACGAGTTCGAACCCGGCGACGAGCCGCCCACCCAGTGCGGCCAACGCTCCGCCGAGGCCGCCTGCGGCGCCGCCGCCCTCGATCGTGGTCACGTCGACCGAGAAGTCGCTGGCGAACATTTGCACCAACCGCTCGAGGCGGCCCGTGAGCATCTTGACTTGGGCTGGCGAGGCACCCTTCTGTGGGCCGAAGACAGCCGCCGCGTCGGTGAACACAGTGTTGACGTCGCAAGCCACCAGTAACTCGACCTGCTTGAGGCGTGACACGGCGTTAATGGCGCGAATCGCTCCGAATCCGCCATCGGTCGAGGCCGAACCTCCGAGGCCGACGATGATGCGCCGGGCACCGAGATCGAGCGCCTGGTCGATCAGCTCACCAGTGCCCGTGGTTGTCGCATCAAGTGGATCGTTGCCGTCGCGACCGCCGGCGAGAACAAGGCCGCTCGCGCGTGCCATCTCGATCACGGCGGTGTCGCGATGCAGCCGCCAGCCGGCCTCGATCGGGTCACCCAGTGGGCCAGTCACGGTCGAGGTGCGATTCGGGCCGCCGAGTACGTCGAGGAGTCCGTCGCCGCCATCGGCGAGCGGAATCTCGACGCAGTCGATGTCGCGCTCCCAGCAAGCGTGCCCGATGGTGCGAGCAACCTCGTGTGCATTGGCCGTTCCCTTGAACTTGTCGGGTGCCGCCAAGACTCGCATACGGTGCACCTTAAGTGACCGGACGACGACGATCCTCGTGTCGGGCAATGAGGTGTGTGGGGCGAAAGTCCGGTCCTGCCCTAGGACCCGTCGCGAACGTCGGTCGGTGCGCCGGGCGTGTAGTTGATGTTGCTGAACGTTGCCGTACATCCCGGACCGGTCGGCGATTGCGTTGAGAACCCGATGGAGGTGGCGTGGCGTGGGGCACGGAGTGCGAAGAATCTGAGCATGTGCCAGCGGTGTCCTGTGCTCGACCAGTGAAAGGCGACGACGTCGCGATACACCGACACGCGCGCCCAGACGACATTGCCCTCGATGATTGGTCCGTTGGCATCGTCGGACACGCCGCGCGTCACGACCGAGACCATCGTGTTGTCGCCGAGCGGTGAGCGCTCGAAGCAGAGCTTTGCGTAGTCCTCGTCGCCCTGGTGGACAAACAGCACGCCCGCATCGAATGTTGCCCCAAAGTCGACGGTGACCTTTGCCGAGACCTGGCAATCCTCAGAGACGGCAAAACGAAGGACGGGGGCTGTTGCCAGACGCGTCGTCGCGTCAGGGTCGTTGAACCAGTCGGTCTCCGGTCCCGCGAGCAGGGTGACGTGGTCGTCGGTGATGGTGGCGTTGCCCGCCTGGCCGAGCCAAGTCAGCTCAGGAAGCATCGGAGGGTGCGGCGACATACGCCGAACGTAGTGCGGCAAGCCCAGAGGCTCGCCGCTCGGCGGACTCAGCCACCAGCGACGGCGGGGATGATGGACACGGTCCACCCATCGGCGACCTTGGTGTCGAGGCCATCGAGGTACCGCACGTCGTCGTCGTCGACGAAGATGTTGACGAACTTGCGGAGTGCGCCGTCATCATCGAGGAGTCGTTCGCCCATTCCCGGGTGCTTGCCTTCGAGCGCTGTGATCACGTTCGACAGCGAGCCGGCATCGAGCTCGACCAGCTTCTGGCCCCCGGTGAGGGGACGCATTGTGGTGGGGATTCGGACGTTCACTGCCATCCAGTCACGATATCGGGAATCCCTACCGATCTTGTCGGGATTGCGGTTCAGTCCGGCGTGGTTCGACCGCAGCAAAGAACGTCGCGATCGTGATGATGCCCAATGAGGCCGCGCCGAGAAACGCCAGGAGCACGTTCTGCTCGAGGACGGGGATCCAGATCACCGGCCCGACGCCGTGTCCGAAGAACCTGAACGCAAGGATGAACGACAGCGCTCCACCGCGGTTGTCGGGCACGATGGTGGAGGCGAGCGCCTGGAACACGACGGCCACGAATCCGATCAGGGCCCCAGAGACCGCAGACAAGACCGCAAGTGTCGTTGGAGTGTCAGCAAAGCCAAGCAGCCCGGCGATCACTGTGGCTCCGGTGACAGCGGCCAGTCCGGCCGTGCGGGCACCCACTCGGTCGAGCAGGCGGCCCCACAGTGGTCCGGTCAGCATGGCCATCACGGGCCCCGCGAGCAAAAGGACACCGGCCTCCCTGCCTGTGAGGTCGAGGTCGTCGCGTGCGGTCACACCAACGAGCACATTGATGCCGATCGGACCGGCGGCAGCAGCCATCACGCCCACGCCGAGGATGATCATCTGCTTGGTGAGCAGCGCGCTGAACGAAGGGCGCGCCTTCGCATCGGCAGCGTCGGCGGGTTCGCCCTGGGGCGGTACGAAGGCGAGTACGGCAGCCATTGCGGCCGTACCGACGAAGGCCCAGCGCCAGTTGGTGTCGGCGGTGAGCCCACCGATGATCGGGGCCAGCGCTCCGCCTGCTGCCTGGAAACTCGAGTACACGCCGACTGCTCGACCGAACAGCGCCGGAGCAACTACCTCGGCCAGGCCGGCGACGAGCAGCGGAGTGATGAATGCGTTGGCGACGCCCATCAGCGCCCGAGCGGCAAGGAAGATCCACAGGTTCGGAGCGAGGGCGCATCCGACCGACGCCACGGCGAACAACACGTAGGTCCCACGCACGGTGCGTCGGCGCCCCCACCGTTCGCCGAGCGTGCCTGACACGAGTAAGACCGCAGCGAACGGGAGGAGGTAGATCGTAAATCCCCAACTGACCGCGGCCGAAGAGGCATTGAAGGACTCGCGGAGTTCGGGGAACATCGGCAGGATGACGATCGTGCCAAACGGTCCCATCATGCCGCCGATGTAGAGCGGCAGCCGCTGCGCGCGTTGGGAAGTCAGCGCGTCGTCCACCTGGGCACGGTACGCCCGTCGTGGCTTCGTGTCTGGCTCGGAAGGTGCTGTCCGTCCAACCTGCGGGCGGAGTGCGACAGAGGTCGCTGAGTTCAAGTGTGCGATCAGCGGTGGTGTGGTGTCCCTCGTCGTTCCGCCGTACCCTCGCCCCGGTGCTTGGATTGGTGACGGCAATCGGTGCCGCTGGGCTTGACCCTGACCTTGAGCCGCTGCGCATTGCGCTGCTCGACGGCGGTGCTGATGTCGATGTCGTCAGCTGGGACGACGACGACGTCGAGTGGGCGCGGTACGACGCGATCATCTTGCGCTCGACCTGGGACTATGCCGACCGGATTGATGAGTTTCGTACCTGGCTTGATGCGGTCGTTCAGCAGACTCGCATTGTCAACCCGGTCTCCGCAGTGGCGTGGAGCATCGACAAGCATTACCTCGATGACCTCGCTCGAGACGGAGTCGCTGTCGCCCCGATGACCTTCGTCGAAATCGGTGATGTCGTGCCCGACGTTGATCCCGCAATCGAGGTGTTTGTCGTGAAGCCGGCGGTGGGGGCAGGCTCGAACGGAGCTCGCCGCTGCCTGCCAAACGAAGTCGCTGATCATGTTCTCGCGCTGCATGGTGCGGGCCACGCGGCGATCGTGCAGCCGTACTTCGACATGATCGATGAGCATGGGGAAACGGCGCTCGTGTACCTGGGCGATGGCGGTGATCTGGTCTACGACCACGCGTTCAGCAAGGGTGCGATTCTCATGTCGACCGACGTTGAACTGGAGGGCGGCTTCTTCGCAAAGGAAGAGATCGGCGGCCGCACAGCGAGCGAGGCGGAGCGGTCTTTGGCCGAGGCCGCGTTGAGCTGTCCGTCGGTCCGTGTGCTCGGTCCGTTGGCATATGCCCGTGTGGACGTGGTTCCCACGGCGAACGGTCCGGTGTTGCTGGAGCTCGAGCTTGTTGAGCCCTCCCTGTACTTTCGAAGCTCTGCGGGTAGTGACGGGCGCGCTGCTCGAGCGTGGTTGCGATACATCGCCACCACAGCCTGATCGCACTCGGGAACCCACTGCTCTGCCGTAGCCTGCAGCGATGGCACGGCGTCGCTCCGAGCGCATGATCATCACCAAAGTGGCAGGCCTCGGTGCCGAACGCACGACGCGCCGCGAGCCGGACGAACTGATCGTCGAAGAGCCGATGTCGATTCAACTCGACGGCGCGCTGGTCGCCACGACAATGCGGACCCCGGGTCACGATTACGAGTTGGCGACCGGATTCTGCTTCACCGAGGGGCTGCTTGCCGGCGCGCCGATCATCGGCGTTCGATACTGCGCCGACGGGAGTGCCGTCGACAGCGAGTTCAACATCGTCAACGTTGAGACCGGCGGCCGAGCGCCTGCGCCGACCCCTCGGCTGGGCAACGTGTCATCGAGTTGTGGGTGGTGCGGCAGCGAGCAATTGGATGACCTGTGGGCACGTCTCGCCTCGCTTCCGGTGACACCGCCCATCGATCTCGACGTCGTTGCCGGTATCCCGGATCGCGTGCTTGGCATGCAGGGTCTGTTCGAGCGGACGGGGTCGGTGCACGCCGCCGCAGCCTTCAGCGCCGATGGCGAGATCCTCGTGACACGCGAAGATGTGGGTCGCCACAACGCGGTGGACAAGGTGATTGGTTCGATGCTGCTCGACTCGCGTGGCTCTGTGCCCGCGACGGGGCTGGGAATGTTTGTCAGCGGCCGGGCGAGCATCGAAATGGTGCAAAAGGCGTGGGCCGGCGGGTTTTCTACGCTCGTAGCGGTCAGTGCCCCCACGTCGTTGGCGGTCGATGCGGCGCGGCGTGCCGGGCTGGTACTCGCAGGTTTTGTCCGCGGTTCCGCGTTCAACGTCTACGCGCCCGAACGCCTGCCTGCCGTTGAGTAGCGACTGCTCGGCGTCAACACCGGCGATAGCGTGAGCGCATGTTGATGGAAGATGGCCTGAGCGTCGTGCATCTGTTCGCCAAGCCGACCCCGAACCTTGACCGTGAGGCGGTCCTTGCAGCAGTGAAGACCGCTGAGGGCGCCGACTGTCAAGTGATTACCGCGGCGATGCTCGGTCACAAATGCGACGTCGCATTCATGGCGTTGTGCGCTGACTGGCGCACGCTTCGGGCGCTCCAGACCAGTCTCACCAACGCGGGTCTCGACATCGTCGACAGCTATGTGTCGATCACCGAGGTCTCGGAGTACGCCAAGGGCATGCCCGAAGAGATGCTGCGGGCGCGGCTCACGCCGACCATTCCGCCCGAGGGGTTGAATGCGTTTTGCTTCTATCCGATGAGCAAGAAGCGCGAGGCCGCCGCCAACTGGTTCGCTACTCCGTACGACCGTCGTCAGGAAATGATGATGGAGCACGGCAAGAGCGGGCGAACGTTTGCTGGCAAAGTGGCCCAGGTCATTTCCGGGTCCACCGGTCTCGACGACTTCGAGTGGGGTGTCACGCTGTTTGCCAAGAGCCCCGACGTGATCAAGGACGTTGTCTACACGATGCGCTTTGACGAGGGATCCGCCTTGTACGGCGAGTTCGGCGCCTTCTATGTCGGCTACCTCGAATACCTCGACAACATCCTCTGACAATACGCTTCGAGAGCAGCCTGGGCAATCAGCTTGGCGGCGCTCGGTGCACTCCGTCGATGATCGCGTTCTCGGAGTCAGCGACGTGCGGCAATTAATGCTTGGGTGAACTCGGCGCGACCGGTGTCGTCGAAGCGAAACACGTCGAATCGGGCTCGCGCGGTGTCGCCGATCACCAGAAGTTCTGTGATGCCATCAGGCCCGTTGTAGTTGATATCGAGCGGTTCGTCGAGCAGCACCGAACAGGCCTCGAACGAGAGGCAGACTCGACCTCCGACAGTGAGCGCTGGAATTTGCGAGGCAAACTCCGCAGGGTCGTCACTGTCGACTGAGTATGCGGCGAGTGCAATCAGATTGACGCAGTCGAAGGCCTGGGCCGCAAAGAGGCCGGGTGGGTCGAAGGGGCGGTCGGCGTCGCTTGACTGTGCCTGCGGAGCCACGCCCCGGATCAGTGCGCGTAGTGCCGGATCCAAGGCCTCAACCCGCTGTGTAATGCTTGGATCACGCAAAGCATCGTTGACGATGATGTCGCTGATCGAGCCGAAGCTGGTGTCGTCAAGTGCCTCGAGGAAGGCTGCTCCGTCGTCGCTCCCGGCGAGCAGAATTGCCACCCGCGCCCCAGAGTCGGCAACTCGTTGGGCTTTGTCGGCGAGATCGCCGTCTGCGCGGACGAAGCCGTAGGTCTCGACGCGGCTCACCGATCGGGTGCCCACAGCCAGCGCGTCCTCGACGGCGGCTGCGAATGGCCGGCCGTACGCATCGTCGATGTACACGACGGCGACGTCCTGGACGCCAGTTCGTTCAGCAAGATCAGCGGCGGCAACCGCTTGGAGCGAGTCGCTCGGCACCGTGCGGAAGAACAACCGCTCGTCGGGGAAGTCGTCGAGCGCTAGCGCCGTCGCTGTGGGTGAACATGACGGGATGCCTGCAGCGACCAGCGTGTCGAGCTGGCTGAGCGCGACGAGCGATGACGACGGGCCGATCACGGCATCGACGCTGGGTGTCGACTCGATTAGTGCAGCGATGCTTGCCGCAGCGGTGCCGTCGCCCAGTCCTTCGTCCTGCTCGACAACTCGGATATTTCGGCCGAGGACGCCCCCGGCATCGTTGATCCGATCGACAGCAATGTTGGCCGCGTCGATCAAGCCTTGACCCAAGGTCGGGTTGGACGATGGGAGCAGCAGGCCGATGGTGAGGGTCCCATCTGATCGATCTGGCGCTGGAATAGTCGTCGTACCTACAGCCTGTGTTGTCTCGGGCGCCGCATCGCTGCCGGGGCTGCAAGCAGCCGCGACGAGCGCCAGCACAGCAAGGCTGTGGCGACGCACGTGGAAGCGGCGGAATCGAACCATTGGGTTGCACAGTAGAAGGCGCGGCGACACGTCGCTGGGCATGACCTCACTGGACCCCACCGTGATCCGGATCAGAGAAGCCGTGACAACAACTTCGAATCGATCTCGACGCGTATGATCTCGTCATCGACGCACTAACTCGCATCCCCCCGATCGCGGCAACTGCCGACAATGACGGCGTCCGCCTCGCTGTCCTTACTCACGACGACGTGACGTGACCGCTGGCCATGCGCTGACTGTCACAGCGGCTGATCGCGCTGCCCACCTCGAGGCCGCTCGTGCGGCCGGTGCGGCTGGCATTGGGCTCCGTGGGGGCGGCCGTGACTACTGCCGCGCGCTCTCAGATGTGACCGATGGATGGGTTCGTCAGCTTTTCGCGCAAGCCGTGGAGACCAACCCGGAGCTCAAGGGGCGTCTCGCCATCCTCGCGGTGGGCGGTTACGGACGCGGGGAGCTTGCGCCCTATAGCGATCTCGATGTGTTGCTCGTCCACGACGTCAAGGGCAAGAAGGCAATGGCGGCAATCGAGCCGATTGCCAGCGCGCTTTGGTACCCGATGTGGGATGCCGGCATCAAACTTGGGCATGCGGTTCGCAGCGTCAAGGAAGCCATGACGCTTGCAGCTGACGATCTGGATTCCGCGACGGCGTTGTTGACTGCGCGCTGGCTTGCCGGCGACGAGTCGCTCGCAAGCGAAGTCATGGCGCGCGGCAGCGCGTCGTGGGGCATGCATGCCGACAGATTTCTCGGGGGGCTCCGTTCGCGAGTGCGGGAACGTCAGAACCAGTCGGGCGACGTGGCGTACCGTCTTGAGCCCGACCTGAAGATCGGGCACGGAGGGCTCCGCGATGTGCAGTCGTTGATTTGGGCGCGCGAGAGCGGCCTGGCTGTTTTGCCGGAAGATCTCGTCGAGCTCGATCGCTGTTACGACACCTTGCTGGGCGTTCGCGTCGCGCTACACCTTTCTACGCAGCGCCCCGGTGACGTGCTGCGGCTCGAGGATCAGGACGCCGCATCAGCCATAGGCGGGTGGGACGACGCCGACGCGCTGATGGCTGACGTTGCTGCGGCCGGACGAACGATCGCATGGCTTGTCGACGAAAACTGGGGGCGATCGGTGGCGAGCGATGATCGCCTGCCGGACCGCGCGATTTCGTCGGGCATCGTGCTGCGTAACGGTGAGATTGAACTCTCTGAAATTGCGAACCCGGCGTCGGATCCAACGCTGGTGTTGCAGGCCGCCGTTGCAGCAGCGCGTCACGACTGCCGTATTGGGCGGTCGACACTTGATCGCCTGCACGAGGAACTCGCGCCGTGGTCGGGAACGTGGCCGGTCGGAGCGAAGGACAAGCTGGTCGCGCTGCTCCTTGAGGGGCACCGGTCGATTCGCGTGCTCGAAGCGCTCGATCAGCGTGAGTTGTTTGCTCGGCTGCTCCCTGAATGGGAGCCGAACCGGTCGAAGCCGCAGCGCAACGCATACCACCGATTCACCGTTGATCGTCATCTATGGGAGGCGGCGGCTAATGCCGCCGAACTCGTCGAACGAGTATCGCGGCCCGACCTCTTGGTGCTGGGCGCGCTGTTCCACGATCTGGGGAAGGGATACCCGGGCGATCACACGATCGTCGGTATGGACCTGGTTCGCCAGGTCGGTCCAAAGCTCGGCCTCACATCGGCCGACGTCGACACGCTCGTCGCCATGGTCGAGCACCACCTGCTTCTTCCCGACGTCGCGTCGCGCCGCGACTTGACCGATGAGGCGACAATCAGCCAAGTTGCGGACGCTCTCGGCAGCGTCGAGCGGCTCGATCTCCTGCATGCCCTCACCGAGGCTGACTCACTTGCCACTGGGCCCTCGGCATGGGGGTCGTGGAAGGAAGAGTTGGTCAATGAGCTCGCGGCACGGGTGCGCCACGTCCTTGGCGGCGGTGACGTCGCGGAGGTCACGTGGCGTCTGTTCCCTGACGCCGAGACGTTGCTCCTCATGGCTGCTGCTGAGGTTGCGGTCGGCCGGCGCGACGACCTGATCACCGTCGTGAGCCCGGACTCAGCGGGCGTCTTTAGTCAAGTCGCAGGTGTGCTCTCGCTGCACGGCCTTGACGTGCTCACCGCCAGCGCGCATTCCGACGAGCAAGGCATGGCGGCGTCACAGTTCCGCATCGTGCTGCCCGAGACGGGCATGAACTGGCGATCGCTCAAGACTGATCTGTCACGAGCGTTGGCCCACCAACTCGCGATTGAGGCGCGTCTTGTCGAACGAGCCAAGACCTATCGGCGCCGCCGACGCACTCAGGCTGAGCAGCCGGGGCCACCGAAGGTTGTCTTCCACGACGACGCGTCGAGCAACGCGACGGTGATCGAGGTCCGAGCCGTCACCAAGATTGGCATTCTGCACCGCATCACCAAGGCGATCGGCGAGCTTGGCCTCGACATCCGCCACGCCAGCGTGCAGACCATTGGCATGGAAGTGGTCGATACGTTCTATGTCCGCACGTCGGCGGGCGATCTTGTGACGGATAAGTTTCACCGCAAGGAAATTCAGCGGGCACTCCTGCATGCGGTGGCCTGATTGGTTGATATCGATCGGCGGATGACTCCCAGCTCGAATCCATGTCGTAGCGTTCTCGTCTGTGACCACCGCTGACGATGACCCGACGCCCAACTTGGCGAACGACCTGGCGCGATGGAGCGAGGCGCTGGCCGGCATCGCGCGTACCGGGATGGGGTTCACGGAGAACCTCTACGAACGGGAGCGATTCGAAGAGGTCCTGCACGTCGCGGGCGATATCAAGGCGGCTTCGCGAGGCGATGAGCGCAGCGAGAGCGTTCGAGATGAGTTCGTCGGTGAATGGGTCGAGTCGATTGGCGAGGGAGTGCCCGGCTACGTCACTCCAAAGGTGGCGATCGGCGCGATCGTCGGGAACGATGACGATGAAATCCTCCTGGTCCAACGGAAGGATTCAGGGATTTGGCTGTACCCCACTGGCTGGGCTGACGTCGGCTATTCGCCAGCGGAGGTGGCGGTGAAGGAAGTGCACGAGGAGACGGGCATCGAGTGCGAGCCGACACGCCTCCTCGGTGTGGTTGACGGTCAGCGCATGGGGTTCAGTCGCTTTGGCATGTACATGCTGCTCTTTCACTGCCGGGCAACCGGCGGTGCGCTCGAACCGCACCCGCTTGAGACTGCTGATGTCGGCTGGTTCCCGAATGGAGGTCTTCCGGAAGCGACGGCTGGAGCCGGATGGTGGTCGTCGATGGCCTTTGATGCCATCAGCGGTGTTCAGGCCCCGGCCACGTTCGATGACGTGCGGAGTCCGATTTGGCGTCAGGCCGACTGAGTCAACCGACTTGGCAGTTATTCCTGATCGCGCAGGAACTGCTCGACTTCGTTCATCAGTTCTTCGGAGTCGACCGGCTCGGCCGTGTTGATCGATCCGTCGTCGACGTCGTCGACGATCTCTTCGAGCCGTGACAGGTACTCGGCCATGTCGTCGTCGTCACCGATCAGCGCTGCAACGCGTGCGTCGTATTCGGCTGCGCCGGTGGCGAGGGATTGCAGAGGTGCCGGTGTGCCGATCATCGTGCACGCACGCTCGACGAGAGCCATCGCTGCCTTGGGCGAGGATACTTGCGATGCATAGCCGGGAACTGCGGCCCACAGTGATGCGGTGGCCAGACCCGATCGGTGCAGCGCATCATGCAAGACACCAACGATGCCGGTTGGGCCCTCGTACTGAGACCGTTGAAGTTCGAAGCGCTCGATGAGCGTGTCATCGGTTGCTGTGCCGATGAGTTGCACTGGCCGCGAATGTGGAACATCGGCGAGCAGCGCACCGAGTGAGACCGCCATGGTCACCCCGAAGCGGTCACAGATGCCCACGATTTGGTCGGAGAATGCCCGCCACCGCAAGGCTGGTTCGGGTCCAAGCACCAAGATGACGTCCGTGCCGGGGAGCGAGACCGACCACACGCCGACCGTCGGCCAGACGATGCTGCGTTGGCGAACGTCGTCGAGCTTGACCTGCGGCCGGACCGTTGCGAAATCGGTGAACGGCTCAGGATCGATTTCGGCGAGCGCATTGGCGCCCCATGCTTCGATCATCGTGCGCAACGCGACTGACGATGCATCACCTGCGTCGTTCCAACCGGTAAACCCGGCGATCAGCACAGGCCGCGTCAACGTCGGTTCGGACAGCCATCGAACATGCTCGGTCCCCACAAGAACCACGCTACCGTCCAGTGACCGTGAGTGAGTCGAGCCAGTCCCCATCCGTTCCGGCACCGTCAGCTGTGCCTGCCGTGCCGCAGAGTGGCGCATCAGTGGCCGTGGCAGCAGTCGTTGACGACGAGTTGGTTGCCGCGTTTGCGCATCTGATTCCTCAGCTGTCGCAATCCTCCCCGCCACCTGACGCCGACCAACTCCGAGTGCTCGTCGATGGCACCGACACCGTGTTGTTCGTCGCGCGTGTCGATGGGGTCATCGTCGGCAGCCTGACGCTTGCGTTTTACCGGATCCCTACGGGTCTGAAGGCATGGATTGAAGACGTTGTCGTCGATGATGCAGCGCGCGGCCATGGCGTCGGGCGACTCCTCAACGAGGCCGCGCTCGCCGAAGCGGAGTCGAGAGGTGCCAAGGACGTGAGCCTCACCAGTCGTCCGTCGCGAGAAGCAGCGAATCGCTTGTATCAACGCATCGGCTTCGAAGCGCGCGACACCAACGTGTACCGCTACAAATTCTGACGACCATTCAGGACTGGGCGCGGCGGAGGTCCTCGGCAGCTTGACGGACTTGCCAGTCGCGGTCCTCGAGGGCGCGGTCAATGGCTGCATCCACGTGGTCGCCTTCGAATGGTGCGAGCGCTAGCACGGCGCGGCGACGGACTGCCGGCTTGTCGGAGGTTGCTGCGATGATCACGTCGATCGCTGCGGGGTCGCCGATCGCGCCCAGCGCAGCGACGGCGGCTTCGCGAACGAGCGGTTCAACGGCATCGGCCGACAGTTCGATCAACCGACGGATCACCTCGGGACGGTTCGATTCATGCTCGCCACACGCCCATGCGGCAGTCTCCACCACGTTCGGGTCGGCATCGGACAGCGTCGGTACGAGATTAACGGCGGGGTGTGTCGCGGCGACCTCTGCGGCTCGGCGGCGGACCCGAACGTCATGGTCGACGAGCGCGGTGAGGATCTGTTCGTCGGTCAATGTTCCGAGCCGTTCGAGCGCTCCGAGGGCGGTTGCCCGAACGGCTGCGTCGCCAGCCAGGCCAGCAGCGGCAATGGCCGCGTCGCCAGTGTGACCAGCAATCGCGACTGCTCGGCGATCGGGAATGGTCACTGCTTGAGCAAATCGGTCAGCGTGATCACCGCGTACGAAACACCGAACGCAATGAGGATGGCAAGCACGGCGCCGAGCACGAGTGCAATGCCGGAACTCGCGACGATTGCCCAGGCTCGGCGGAGCACGTGGGGCCGGCGATACAGCGGCACGGTGGTCTCAGCAACGCTGATCGGCACCCACTTTCTGCGAACAACCGGCTCCCTGCGTGGTGTTTGGGGCGTCGCTCTGGCAGTCTTGCGCCATCCAGCAGCAACCAGCGCCGCGATGGCGAGTGCGACCATCCAACCGGCCTGAGTGGTGAGATCTGTGACTGACACGACAAACGACACGGTACTCAACACTCCGCAACCCGCAAGGACACTGGGTGCCGCAGATGCCATGGTGTCGGGCTCGCGCTGGGCATGGGTCCCAGCCGTTCTGGGTTTGGTCGCTTTGCTCGGGATCTGTGCCGCGGCGCTCATCCCGGCGACGGTGGTTGCCGAAAAAGAGAACCGACGAACGATGGAAATTGAGGAAGCGCCGTATGCCCAGGTCCCGGCATCAGCTGAGTCGGTGAACGATCGCGTCTTGTTTGGCAGCGATCTGCCTGACGACGTCCCACGGTTTGCGCCCGAAGGGGACTTCTTCTTCGTCACGGTCAGCGCACCTGAACAGACTCTCCTCAGCTGGTTCGCAGGACGCGGAGATCCAGCGATCGACTTGCTCACCGAGGAAGACAAGTTCGGCGTACGCACCGCTTCGCAGCGACGCGCTGCGGCGCTGCAGCAGATGCGCACCGCCGCGCAAGAAGCCCAGTTTGTGGCTTTGTCAGCGGCTGGCTACGAGCCGGAGATCAGCCTCGGTGAAGTCGTGGTCCAAGAGGTGCTGTGCCGAACGCTGGGTGACGACGGTCTCTGCGAGGAATTCTTCCCGTCGGACTTGGCCATCGATCCATCCGACACGATTCTCGAGGCTGAGGGTGTGGTGCTCAATTCGGTTGAAGACCTCTCCGCTGTCCTGGAGGGCAAAGCGCCGGGCGACGTGGTTGAGCTGAAGATCCGCCGGCCCGACGAAGGCATCCTCGATGTGACGGTCGAACTCGCAGCATCGCCGGACGACCCAGACCGCACCATCATCGGGTTTCGCCCGTTCGATACTCGTGTGGTCACCTTGCCGTTCGAGGTCAGCATCGACACGGGGCGAATCGGCGGTCCATCGGCCGGACTCGCGTTCACGCTGGCATTGATCGATGAGCTCACTCCTGGTGAACTAACCGGCGGTACGAACATCGCCGTCACGGGCACCATTTCGCTTGACGGCACGGTCGGTCCCATCGGCGGTCTGTCGCAGAAGTCAAATGCTGTGCTGCAACACGGCGTTGAGGTGTTCCTCGTCCCGGCGACGCAGCGAGAGCTGGCCGAGGGGCAGGACGAGCTCCGCCAGAAGCTTGACGACGCGGGTCATGGCCGCGTCGAAATCGTGCCGGTGGCGAATCTGGATGAGGCGCTCGCGGCGCTCGAAGCTCTCGGTGGCGACCCGCTTGTGCCGATAGGCGCCATCGACGCAACTTGAACACCTTGTCGTTCATGCCGGAGCGCTTCGGACCATTGCCACCACCTCGGTTGCTGGGGCGCGTACCGTCGTGATATGGCTATGTCGTTTTCCCGCCCTGACCCGTCGTCGCCGACGTCGATCGCTGACGCTTCCTTCGGCACCAGCCGTCGCGGTTACGACCAGGCCGAGGTCCGCGACTTTCTTCGCATGGTGGCCGCCGAGTTCGGCAGATTGAGTGAACGCGAGCGTTTCCTCGAACGCGAGCTGCACGCAGCGCAGGCTGAAGCCGGCGGCGGTACCGTTGACGAGGCGACGATGACGCAGATGCTCGGCGAGGAAGCGGTTCGGGTGTTGACGACTGCCCGCGAGAGCGCCAACGAGATCCGCGACAAAGCTGAACAGGCGGCCGCGCAGCTGCTCCACGAGGCAAGTGACGAAGCTTCGAGGGTCCGTGAGGAAGCTGATATTGAAGCGTCGCGCCGCCGGGCAGATGCGGGCGCCGATGCCGAGTCAGAGTTGTCGATGGCCAAGCAGCAAGGTCGTGAAATGGTCAACGAGGCGCGTGCGTATCGCGAGCGGGTGCTCAGTGAGCTCGCTCGTCGGCGTGAACTTGCACGCGAGCAGATCGAGCAGCTCATCCACGGGCGCGATCGTTTGACGCAGGCGTTCGAGCGCGCTCGGCTCGTTGCTGTTGACGTCGTCGCCGAGATGCAGCCGCTCGGTGAGCCCGACGAGTACGTCAATCTCACGCCGACGACGGGCCCGCTCCCGGTGATGATCGCCAACTCGCCGCGCCCCGATGGCGCCGAGACGCCCGATTCCGGCACACGCGCCGTCGAGGCTCCGGCAGAGGAATCAGTCGACACGGCGGACGAGCCGACCGTCGAGGCCACCACAAGGCTGCGGATCATCGAGATCAACGATGTCGACCGCGTTGATGCCGTCGACCTCAGTACTGAAGTGGCCGACATCGACGACGTTGCGACGGTCGATGTCGATGACAGCACAGAAGCTTTCGGTGGCGATTCCTCCGACGACGTCAATGCCGAGACAGAGACCATCGAAGCCGAAGCCGAAGCCGAAGCCGAAGCCGAAGCCGAAGCCGAAGCCGAAGCC